>Ga0105238_10000358_pt1 | contig 48916 bp, 35 predicted proteins | sample KBSC34metaG_FD_81526 | JGI IMG/M metagenome (GOLD analysis project Ga0105238, IMG submission 81526) | Corn rhizosphere microbial communities from Kellogg Biological Station, Michigan, USA - KBS C3-4 metaG | ecosystem: Host-associated > Plants > Roots > Rhizosphere > Soil | place: Michigan, USA...
CTCGAACGAGCACAACGTGAATTTCTGCGCATCTTGCAGGTACGCCGCCGTCTAAGTGCTTATCGCGCCCGATTGCAATTGCAGCAACGCGACCTGGCCAACGCCCGCCATCGTTGGTGTCAAACGTTGTCACATCTCGGTTTTGATGAAACTGTCGACGTTGTGGCGGCGTTTGAACATTGGAAACGCGTGATTGCTGCACGTGATCGCCGCCGCCGACACTTGGAGATTCTCGATCAGTCTCGAGATATTCGACTGTCCTTCGAACGCTTCCGCAAACAGGTCGAAGATCTGGGACATCGAATGCAGCGGCCGACGCTGCCCTATCACAGTCCGTCGCTGGTTGTGGATCAACTGGAACAAGAACTGCGCACCGCGCGCGAGTTGTTGCACGAACGCAAACAGTTGCGAAAGCTGTATGTCCGCCGCCGTCGTGAAACGACGGTTTGGCTGCGGAAGATTGAAGAACTCGAAAAGGATCGCGATCACCTGCTCAGTCTGGCCGGTGTCAGTCATCGTTCTCAGCTCAATCACCGACTGGAACTGATGGAGCGCCGCAATCAGGTCGAACAACTGCTCGAACAGACGACGCGCGAACTGCAGCAGTTGGTGGAATCCCAACCAGACGTGGCGTTCGTCGAGGACGATTTGATCCGATACAACCCCAAAGACGCCGGAGCTTTGGTCAAGGCATTCAATCGTGAGCATGACGATCTGGACCACCAGCTTCAACAAACTTTCGAGCAGATCGGCACGATCAAGCAGGAAGTCAAGCAGCTTGAATCGGACCGGCGTGGTACACGAGTGCGACGCGAGTTGATGCATGTCGAACAGGAACTGCAAGAATCCTGGAAGAGGTGGTTTGCATCGTCATTGGCTGAAGACGCCATCCATGAAGTGGCGGCTCAGTTCGAACAGGCCAATCAACCCGAAATGCTCGCCGCCGCGATACCGTTCCTGCAAAAGCTGACGTTGGGCAAATACCATCACTTGTGGACGCCGCTGGGACGCAAGCAATTGTTCGTTGACGACGATGCGGGCGAAGCACGTCCTGCCGAACGGCTGAGCGGTGGAACGCGCGAACAGCTATTCCTGTCCATTCGACTGGCCATGGTCAAAGCATTTGCCAAGAACAATGTCGACCTGCCGATGGTGCTTGACGATGTGACGGTGAATTTTGACCAAGATCGGTCGAATGCGGCCGTCGAAACGCTGCTGGATTTCACGCGGGACGGCCAGCAGTTGCTGGTCTTTACCAGCCATCTTCATTACGCGCAGCTGTTCGAAAAACGCGGCGTGAAACCGATCTACTTGCCGTCGCGAAATCCCAGCACGGGAAACGTTGAAGAGCGACTGGCGGGCTGAAACTCCGTCGCCCCAATCGACGAGTCGCAAAGAAAACGAAACAAGGCAGGGGGTGATCCCTGCCTTGTTGATTCCGTCCTGTCAAAACAGCCCGTCAATCTTAACGACGACTGTTTGACTGCGATGCCGATCCATGTGGAATCAGACACCCAGCTTACGACGCTTCGCCTTCCGAGCCTTCGAGCTGGCCGGGCGTGTTCCGTGGTTCGCTTTGTTGACCTTACGAGTATTCTTTGCCATTTCGATTCAAACTCCTGACACGCGACGCAATTCGTTGGCGCGATTGTCGTTTACGGGAACTGACCTTATCCCTCTTGCAAAAGTTTCGGGCCACTCAGTTTAGCATGCCAAATGGTTGGTGAAAAGTCATTCGACCGGATTTGGAATGCCGTCTTCGAAGGAGCCGTAACCAATTGTCTGATAATCTTTTCCGTTGGATAAACCTGTTCAGTATTCAGTGGCTCGGGTGAGCATCTGAGCGTACCCATGTCGAATCATGTTAAGCATGTTTCTCGCATTCTGCTTCGATAAACTGGATCAGTGCGGCGGCTTCTGGCGTTGGATTCTCGCTGCGGCGTGACAAGATTCCACTTTGAATGGATCGTACTTGACGCCCCAGAGATCGAAGTTCGACCCGTCTGCCCTTTGTGACGACACCTGATTTCAGCAGCGGCACGATCGAAATTCCTAGCCCTGCCTCAACCATGCGCACGATCAGATCGGTATTTGTTGCTTCCAGCTCGACCTCGACTGACAAACCGCGTTCGTGCAAGGCGTCGATCACGTGCTGTCGGCCGGTTGACCCTCGTTCGTAGAACACAACGGGGAAATTCACGATGCGATTCAGGCGAGGCAACCGCTCACTCAGGATGGCGTGGCCTTTGGACGCGATCAGACTCCAATCCATCGAAAACAGGTGTTGATAGAGCAACTGCGGTGACGATTCGTACGGAGCTGCGACACCAAAGGCGATCATTGGGTCGGTGATCAACGCTTGCTCGATGTCGGCTTCCGACTTGGCGCTCAATCGAACTTGAATATGCGGATGAGCCTCGTGAAACCGGCGCACAGCATCAATCAGTACATACGCGATCAGGTACTGACTGGCGACGACATGGATGACACGTGTGGTGCTGGCCTGCCGGTTAATTCCCACCATGTCGTCGGCTTGTTTCAAGAATGAAACTGCCAGCGGCAGGAATTGTTGCCCGTGTGTCGTCAGCGGCGTTAATTGCCGTCGCCCGCGGCTCTTCCGGTATAACTCCGCGCCGACAGCCGTCTCCAGTGCCAATAGCCGTTGGCGAACGCCTTGTTCGGTGATGTACAGCCCTTCCGCCGCTTTCCGCAAACTGCCCTGCCGCGCCAACTCGACAAACGCGGCCACCATGTCCGTTGAGAGTGAGGGCAAGACATTCATCACGCCGTCCGACCGAGTAGAAAGAAAAACAACGGATTCTATTTTAAGCAAACGAATAAACAATTTTACCTATTCGATCGAGCATCGCAGAATGAAATCCGCCGGAAACAATCACATTCCATCGGAATCAGAAAGGATCGCTCATGTCACTTCGTTCAACAATTCGCCGGATCGCAGCTATGGGATTGTTGCTGGGGGCAGGAGATTTGTCGGCCGCAGAACCGTCGGCTCCGCTTGTTGTCCATGAATGGGGAACGTTCACCGCCCTGCAGGATGAGCAAGGCGTAGGTCTGCTGGGAATCAATGTCGATACCGAGCCAGTACCTGAGTTCGTGCACAATCTGGGGCGATTCCTGCTGAATGATGCAGTTCTCTCGTCAAAGCATTGGATTCACCGTCAGAAGTCGGTTCCGCGCCATCACCCCTCGGTCTCGATGCGACTGGAGACGCCTGTCATCTATTTCTATCCGCCCACTGGTAGCCGGCTTCCAATGACTGTCGACGTCGATGTGAAGTTTAAGGGAGGCTGGTTGACCGAGTTCTATCCAGAGGCTGACGTGCAAGTCCCTGTGGTGCACAACGGCGAGTTTCAGTTCACCGAACTGACGCCACAAACTATCGGACAAATTAGGTGGCACAATTTGCAGGTCGGGACAGAAGGAAGTGGTCCTGTTACCAAAGAACACGTGTGGCTGGCGCCGCGCGAGGTTGCTGCTGCGGGAGTGACGAATGCAAAAGGTGAATTCGAGAAGTATCTGTTCTATCGCGGAGTCGCACGGCAGGTGGCACCCCTACGAGTAGTTACAGAAGAACAAGGAAACTTACTATCAATCACGCCCGTCTTTCAGCACATCCTGCCCAGCCAGCAACACGTGGCGATCAAAAATGTTTGGCTGATGGAAGCCCGGTCCGAAGGCACGTGTGCGTATCGAAAACTGGATGAAGTGACCGCCGTCAACGATGGCCAGAAACCACGTCGAATTACCGCTTCGCGGCGGTTTGGTGATACCGACTTTCACCCTCACAACCGGTCACGTCTGGAAGCCGAAATGAACGCCGTGCTACAGGCTGAAGGTCTTTTTGCAGACGAAGCCAATGCGTTGCTTTCGACCTGGCAACAAGCGTACTTCAAGAGTCCCGGCCTGCGACTGTTCTATACCGTACCACGCGAATGGACAGACTATTTTCTGCCACTGACTGTGTCGGGGCGAACTCACATTACGCGAGTGATGATTGGGCGGATCGAATTGATCAGTGACCAGCAGCGTCAACTGCTGCGAAAGCTCGAGACGTCAACGGTCTCCAAGAGCGATTGGTTGAATCAGTTTCCTGAAGATTCGCGTGAACTAAGACGTCTGCTGTCGGGACACTCTGATGGCCGAGACTTGGGTTTCACGATCCCGGCCGATTTCCAGGCGTATCTTGATTTGGGCCGATTCCGAAATTCGCTCGTTGCGGCGGAAGAAAGAAAAACCAGATCTACGAACCTGACCAGTTTCATTCGAGAAAACCAGTTGGATCCGTTCAAGCTGTCTCAGTTCAGCGGAAAGTGATCGTGTGTAACTCAGGGTTGGGCTGTCGATGACGGAGTCGTCTGCCGATTCAACCATGATCAGTTCGGATCTGGCGGTCGATTGCCGAACAAATGTTGGTATGCATCTGTGCCGTCGGAACTAATGGAGACATCGCGCCCGTTGACGCAAGCAGTACAGTGTATCCGACCCCGTCCTCCGCATCCGCGACATGCAGATTGCCCCGTGACAGGGGTTGTGACGGTGACTGTGCCGTATAGGCCGACAACAGTCTGCGCCACCGTGCCTGATTGGAGTTGAGTACCAGAGCCCTTGCAAAGGCGGCAAACAATCGATTGCTGGCCGCTGCAAATGATGCAACGAGGATCTTCCAAGCGACCGTCTCGACAAAACGGCTTGTATTCTTCGAGCGATTGCGCTCGTCGATCCAGCGGCATGTAAACCCAGCCGACGCGTGGATCGAGGTGATCGTATTGTGCTTCGAGTGCCGTCATCTTCTTCAGGTCATCCCCTTTGAGTTCAAGCAACTTCGAGTTTGCGATCAGCCGACCCAGATTCTGGCTGACTTCGATGGGCACTGGATCCAGCTTCGACATCAGTCCAAAATAATTCCTGACGACGGCAAGGCGACGCGCTCTCACCTCAACCAGCGCCAGATTATTCAGCGTCGCGGCATGTCCTGGTTGGCGTTCGAGAACTCGACGAAAATGGACCTCCGACACTTTGAGGTCATTGATCCCGATTCCTGAATGAAGCATTCCCGCGTAAAAATCGGGACGGATCTCTTTGGGATAAAGGTTACTGCCCTTTCTGAGCGTCGCGAAGGCTTGTTTGAACGCTGCTATGGCATCTTTCTCTCTCTTGCTCGTGATATCCCGCATCAAATTGGCAGCCGAATCGACATACCAATCAACGCCCTCACTGGTGGGATTGGGATGGTTTACGTCCGGAATTCGAGGAATTGAATCTCCCGGAAGAGGTGCGTCAGCCATCATTTCCGGATTATCAGCCACGAGCGGTTGTTCAGCTTCCTGCATTTCGGCCGGCTGTGGAACTGCCCGCGCGATCGGATCAGGGTTGGGTCGAACCGGGACTTGAGCGTTTTCATTTTTCGCTTCAGGTCGATCCTTTTTAGTTTTATTTGGTTGTTGAACATCCGAGTCGAACGGATTTGAGTTTCGATCTTTCGGCGTTTGTTCCGTCCTTTTCGCGTGTTGATCCCTTGAATTCGCATCTTTTGTCGAGTTGCCCAACATAACCAACTGCAGCGCCAGGCCGATCAGCACGACAATCACAACGCTCGCCATGGAGTACCACACGAGGATCGCGCTTCGCGGCCGTTCCTTCGGGTTGGAGACTCGAACGTGGTCCTGCTTCGATGGCATCGGAGGCGGCATCGAACCTGATTTTGATCGAATCGATTGATCAGCGGATGAAGGATGATTCGGAGGTTCTTTCATAGTCCGCCCTCGTCTGTTTCCAAATGCAATGACGGGTGATCAACAATAATGATTCGGAAAGCTGATGATTCTGTCGAATGGCTCTCTGCAACGAATCATCGGAAATCAACCGGCTCGCCATGAATGAGCGAAATCCCAGAGTTCAACATGGCATCATTGAACGCGGCCTCGTACGGCAGTGTTATCCATGACAGGCGTGTCTACTTCTACAGGAATCAGTCGGTATTCAAAGTTCAATTCCTGTGCAATGTTGCGCAGATACTGAAAAGCGTCGAACGAATCAGGTCGAACGATCACTGCCAGGTAGTTGGTCTCCGGGTTAAACTTGCTCAAGACTTGACGAACAGCGTCTCGTGATTGCTGGGAGGAATTCAATGGGACGCCGGCCGTGGGAATCGGATGAATGTAAAGATAGCCCGGCTTCGTTTCGACGACCGCAAAGTCATCCGTATTGAGTCCATTGCGAATTCCAAACTCAAATTTGTGCCAAACGTAAAGCCGATTATAACGCAGCGTCAACCCGATTTCCGTCTTGCGCTCTGCATCTCTGACCACAGGCAGCCGGAGTTCTCGCACGCGTGCTTGTCGCTCTTGCGCCAGTCTGGACCGGATCTCGGCCAAGCGCGACTTCGCATCCTTAAGCCCCGACTTAACGGAGGAATTATCGGCCTGAATGGTCTCGACCTGGGTAACGAGCATCGCGTTGCTCGTCAGTAGCCCGTCCACTTCGGCCTGCAACGCGTCTTGTCGTGTCACTGATTGATTTCGCTGTTCAACCAGTTGACGAACTTCCAAAGGAGCAAAACTCTCGACGAGCGCATCTTGGCTCTCTCGATTTTGTTTGAGTCGGCTGAGTTCCGCATCGACTAGTTCGAACCGCGTCGTCAATGTCTGCAGTTCGGTCGTCGAAAGAGTCATCACCGCCGTGCTGGCTGAAGCCGGCGCCTTTCCGGTCTGTTGCAACAGCAACACAACCAGGATGGCGATAAACAAGACTCCGCCGAACGTGTTGCAGATCGTATCCAGCAACAGTTCCAGGCTATCTTGTTTCATCGCACGTCGACGCGCCATCTCGTGACAACTTTCTAACCATCAACTCGGCGATTCTTCGAGCAACCGTCGAATCCGTTGGCTCAGCAAGAATTCACGATCCGACATCTCACCATCTGCGCTGGCCACCAGATCCAATGCTCGGAACAGAACCGGTTCTTTGTGAAGCTTTTTGAATATATCAGTCTCGCTAAGTGCGGAGTTCAAAACTTGCTCGTATCCAAGTTGTTTCACGCGTCGCATGAATTCCTGAAGTTGCTCATCAATTCGTTCGCTTGTCCAATTTGATTGGACTTTGTCCATGATTTTCTGAATGCACTTCTTTTCGGGACTTGAAACACGCCCATCAGCAACCATCATGCAACAGAGGATCTCAAACAGGCACTGGAAAACTCGCGACGGCTCGAATTTGGGCGTGGGCGTGGGTGGGGGCGGAGTCGGAAGGGCTGGCGCTCTTGGTGCTGAATCCATCTCTGGTTTAGCGATGGTCTCAACTGGCAGCTCTGGTCGAAATTGCGTGGCTACAGAAATCAGCTCGGCGATTTTCTGAATTGCCGTGTCAAGTTCCTTGCCCATTCCGGTGCGGGAAACTTGGAGCACTTCATTTAAGCCAGATTCGCTATTGAGCCAGATTTCTTCGTATTGGCAAATAGGAAGCGGCCGATTGTCTCTGAATCGGCGATCAGGGCCGCCGTCATTGTTCACGAATTGCCACGTTTGGTCGACGACCTCAGTGTCGGCAGGAACAATTCCTTCTTCGATAAACTTCGTGCGGGTCGCGGTGATTGTCAGATCGCCATAGTCAACGGCCTCAACGCCACCCTTCGAGAACACGAGTATTCTGTCCGGGAAAAAATAAAGCGTCAGCCCTCGCAACTGGATTGCTGGTGTATTGACGTTAACTGCCATACGCGGCGGATGCAGATCCATGATGCTAATACGATTGCGATCAACGAGCTGACTGCCGCCCGCATGATAACGAGGGTCGTAAACCCGTCCTCTCGCTCGAATCTGCCAAATGCCATCGGACTCGCCAATATTCGTCAAGCAAGAATGTAGTTGATCGAGGGCCTCTTCCATTGTGGAGCTCAGTTCGTATTGCAAAACTGACGATTTGCGGACTTGATCCATCCAAAACGTCGCGACTGAGAAAAGAGTGAGCATGATTCCAACGCAGCCAGTTATCCACTTTGCCACATGAAACTCGACCAGCCATCCGATCGTAATCGCGGATAACGCAACAATTAATGGACCAAAGGCGAAGAGTCGGCGTTTTTCATTCAACTCGTCAATAAGCCTCGATGGAGAAGATACGATTTCTGATTCGATCTCCGTCAATCGACCACGTGACGATGCACCATTCGAACGAGATGAGTTGCCAGTTGGTGGGCGATAAGAACCTGAGGGCAATGAACCGCGGTAGTAAAGGCCATGTGTGCCAACGTGGACGTAGTTGCCTCGTGGTCCGGTCCCAATACGCAGGCCAGGCAAACCTGTCGAAACACCAATCCCAGACTTCGAGAAATTAAATCGAAGTAACCCAACGTTTACTGATTTTTTGAAATAGATTCCCATGACTGAACTCTTACAAGACGATCACTAGATGCACTAAGTGTCAATGCGTTGTCAGCCAAGTCACCATCAGAGAGCGGCTCCTCGCTCTGGGTCCATGATGCTTTGATCAGAGCCAACGACATCGAAGCCGTACGAAATCTTTTTTGAATCGAAAACCTTGCTGATTTCATGGAACGATTCAGAGGCGCCGGGACGAAGTAGCAGAAAGAAATAGCTTGAGGCTACTTCCTGTTTATCGAGCCATATTTCGAAGTTCTGAACGGCCGTCGAACCAACCAACGGCAATCCGGTCGCGGTCAGGACGACAGGTTTCGCGGAACGCCCCAATGGAGCAACCGAAATCCGCTCGGGTTCGATCAGAACCAGCCAGCCGTCCTTCTGCATCCCGCGAGGCATCGCAAACACCGGGCGATTCTCGGCCTGTTCTGCACGGCGCTCCTGTTCCAGCGCCGCGATTGTTCTCTCCAGTGTTTCTCGTTCCGTGCGGGACGGGTCTAAATCGAATTGCTCGATGAGTTGTGACTGTTTTTGACCCTGCCAGAGCTTGTCTTGTTGATCCAATCTGGCTTTTTGTCGTTCCAGTTCGGCAATCGTTGCCTCACGTTTGGCAATCTCTTCCTTGAGTTGCGCGGGAGAGCTTTCTGCAACGCCGCGAACCAGGTTGTTCGTTCGATTGGCGATTTGCTGCAACTGCGAGAGTTCCATTTCAGCATGATTCAGGCGAGTCTTCAATTCTGCCGACGGCGCCGCGGACGAATCGCCGCCCCGCGATTCCTTGCGTTGGACCAGATCCAGTGCCAGTAAAAGTGTAATGACGGTGACGATCGCCATCACCGAAGTAATGATGTCTTGGAACGAGAACAGAGATATAGTTGGGCCTGATCGACCGCGACGTGACATCAGTCGTCCCCTCGCATTTCGAATGGCATCAGACGCAATCGGCTTGTGATCTGTTTTGAACAATACTCGCTGCAGGAATCAAGGAATTCTTCTTCGCTTTTCTTCAATCCTGTTTGAATGAGTTGAATCGCAAGCGCGGCGACCAAGCCATGCAAGGTGGTCTCGAATGCCGTCGACAAGCCTTGAGTCACGCCTTGAAGAGCGGTTTTGATCTGCTCGAAGTCACTGGAAGACGCAAGCACGTTGCCGAATCCGCCGATGGCGACGGATAATCCTTCCACGGTTCCGATAAAACCCAGCACGGGAATGGCCCAGACGAATCCTTGCAGCAAGGAATAACTGGTTTCCATCGCGGATTCGTCGGTTTCGCCCTGAGCGCGCAGCATTTCACCGACATCCGTTACGCGCCCCAGGTTGCGCAGATTCGAAAGGGCGGTGGTGATGCGATGAAAGACAACAAATTGCCTCGGCTCGTCAACGCACTCGTACATCCGTTGAAAGACTTCGTCAACAGTTTGAGGAGTCAACACGAACTCTGGATCGTTGGGCACGATCGACATCAGCAGAGTGCGCCTCTGAAGCTTCAGCTTGCTCCACTTGAGCAGCAGGATCGCGATTGACCAGCAGGATAAGAAGACAATGCATGCTGGCGTTTCACGGTTTCGATGGAAAAAGAAACTGCCGGCGATCCAGTTGGTCTGTATCGGGTACAGGATTCCGTAGAATAGACTGGTCATTAATACAGCCAGTGTGAACGCGCACCACGAATTCACTCGTGTGAATCGGCCACCGCGGAACATCAGGCGTTGTTCAATATCATCGCGCGCCCATGAGAGCTGTTCGAAAGATGTTTCGGTGGCTGGCGACATCGTCTTGCGAACTCCGAATCTGCCCTGAACCGGAACGATTGACTATGAAATGAGCAACAAATAGCGATCGACCGCGAACTCTATGAAATGTCGGAATTGGCTGCATTTGATACGCCGGGGATTTGCTTTGCGACATCGTCGAGTTTACCAGGAATGCTCAGAATCGCTTGCACCAGACTGATCGAGAGCGACGCGAGAACGTAGTACAGATATGCGAAGAACGGGATGCTGGTCGACGTTTGTACGACTGCCAGAAAATTCTGCGTCCACTCCATGCTCAGAAAAAAATCGCGGTCTACTTCTTTGTGACCCATCAGTAAGCAGAACATGACGATCGTTCCAACGTCTCCGATCAACGCACCGACAGCGAAGGCCGGGAGTGCGAATCTCACAGGAAGCATGCACACGAACGTCACGATCGACAGGGCGTCTTCAGCGACCGATGCTCGCTTATTGATTGTGATCGCCAAAGCACGGGGATTAAGCAATACAAACGCCATCGGCACGAGCAGCAGGAAGACGGCGATTCCGATCAAGAGTACGAAGTGCAGTTTCAGCAGAACCGATACGCACACTCCGGCGCAGAGTGCGACCACTCCTTGAGCGACAAATGAAACTGCTAGCAAATCGAGAAAGGCGGTCGACGACATCCGCTGCGGATTGGATCGCAGCGATAGGCTCATTGCCCCCAGAATCTTGATTGCTCCATATTGATTTGCAAGAAAGATTAGGGCCATTCCAATCCCTAACAGGCTGAATAGAGGATAGCCCGACTTGACTCCCAGGAAACTGTAAAGCACCAAGGATAGCAGGATGGCGAAATAAACCGCCCACCGCCCAATTTCGATGGGGATCCTCTCGAGAGACCGAATTGATGATTCGTTGAGTCCATTTCTTATCCCACTCAGCAAATAATCGAGAAAGTGAGGTGGGACGTTGCTGGAACCTGATTCTTCGGCCGCATGAGCAGGACTGCTTTTGCGCGACTTTGCAGTTGCGGAATTGGCAAATTCGAGCCGGTCAGCGGATGGTTGCCATTCGTTCATCCCTTCGGTCCAGACCAGGTCGTGTGAATTCATGGCACCGATGCTCAGCATCTGTACAACTTCTGATTGGGGTACCGGCCCTAATTGTTTGCCATCCAGGCTGTAATACCACTGAGCCTCGTCAGACCCCGGTTTCGTCTCAATGCCTCTCCTGCCGAACTCGGATTCGGCAGATGATTCTTTCCGAGTTCGCGCAATCGTCGCCGGCGCCGTCTCGAACACGTCATATAAACGGGCGGCCGATTCCCAATTCGTGCCGTCGGTGGAGACCTCATTCGTCTGGCTGAATTGGCCGCGCGCTCGCAGCATATTCAGTTGCTTAATGGTGTACGGCCCCAGCACTTTGCCGCGAATTCGAATGAAATAGTTGGACTGGCGATCGTCATCGGACATTTGCGGCCCTCAGATGTCGAATGGTATTGCTGCTCTCTCACTGAGACTCTGCGTCGGTTGTGTCTGGTGGCATGACGCTGGCAAAGATGACACCTGCTTCGCCGACCTGAGGTGCATTTGCTTGATCAATCGTGAATTCACTTCGTTCCGCGCGACCAATCCGGATCCACGAGCGAGTTCCTGCGGCGTCGGGACGTGTGACACCCCACAGAGCGAATTCGCCGTTGGGCGTCCATTTCGTGCGACACTTCCAGCCTGTGACTGGATCGTTATCGAGCCACCCAACGGGATATCGCACAAACATCAACTGTCGCTCGAACTGTTCGTAACGCCTGGTGGCATTTGCGAACAGCGGCATGATGGGTGGCAGTGCCGTTAGAACTTCCCGTGCTCGAGTACGTGCCTTCGCTGCGGAATTGCTTTTGGGGTCCATCCAGGCAACGGAACGATCGATTTCGTCGTCGTTCAATTTGTGCAGTACAGGTGCCAGCTCTTCTTCCAAAAGTGAATCACCCTGCCCAGCGAAATCGATGGTCTTCAGGATCAACAGATATCTCAGGAACGGATCTAATCTGTCAGCCTTCATCAATGTTTCGGACAGTTCCTGAAAGTAGTCTCGCCATCCGTCAATCGGGATGTTCTGCACTGAGACGCGCACCTTGGCAGCCAGTTCCTGTTGCGGTGGCGCGACGGACGTTTGCGTCAACAGATCATCCGGCTTCATGCTGATCTGGACCGATTCGCCATTGAATCCGATCAGATAATTGAACCCGGCCACGCTACCAAACGGTGTCTTCTGCTCTTTCGCCAGGTAATACGTATTTCCCTGTTTGTCGTGTAGAACATGACCGTCTTTGATCAACTTGGAATTGAACAGTCGGTGCAAGCGCTGGCGAACTCCTTCGTCTGGGTCGCCATTGTCGACCGCTCGTCGAGCGATCGACGTTAACCACGACTCATAGCGTTTCAGTCTTTCACGATCTGGGCTTTGAGGATACGTCATCAAAAACGCACGGACATCCTTTAGGCGAGTCTCGACGTCTTTCGGATCGGTCGGTTTCATCCGGCGCCAGCGTTGAACGAGCCTCATTGAAGCCAAGGCGGACGCGATGGGACTGATGTCCGCAGCGGTTTTCATCGTTGGCGAACGCGGATCATTTGGTAACGCCGTGGCAAACTCGCGTAGCGTCGTCTCGTAGCGTCCCTCTTTAGTCGATGCCAGAATCCCATCGGGCGGCATTAACGTGGCGTCTGTGAGTCGTTCGATCAATTGTTCGCGGCGGGAGAGATCGTCGACCGCTTGACGAGCGGCTTTCGATCGTCCTTCCACCAGTGCAATCTGAGACGTCAGTTCTTTTGAAATCGACGCAGAAAGTGGCAGTAATTCGCCGACGGTCGCGTCGGCCTTGGAGAGCAGTAGTTTTACCTCGCCGATGGGCTTGCCAGACTGCAATTCGACGTCGAGCTCTTTGAGTTGGAGAGTTGCCAAGGCAATTAATTCGCGCACTTTCCGTTCGCGCACATCGACTACTTGAGCGCTGCGCTTCTGCCAGTCGGTCTGCAATTGATTGACGGTCAGTTTTTCATCAGTAGTGCGCGCCAGGTCGCGTGCTGCTTTGATGGCTGTTTCCATTGCGTTCAGTTCGGTCGACGCTCGGGCCCGCTCGACTTCGCCATTCCAGCGAGCAACCCGCTCCACCTCGGATTGCTCCGCGTGTGACAATCGTTTCTTGACATCCTGCCAGTCTGGCGACAGGGCATACAATCCGTATTGATCGACCAGCTTTTTGGCGTCAGTCAGATTGCCATCATCGATCAAGGCACTGATCGATGCGACCACTTGCTTGGATTTTGCACTTTCGCTGTAGACCTGGACCAGGAAGACAATCGTGCCCACCGCAATCACGACAGTCACCAAGATCGCCACAACTTTGGCGGTCTTGCGTCGGCCGTCATTGACCTGAATTGCGTTCAAACGCGACTGGAATCGCGAATTCAACGTGGTTGGTAAGCTGCGGTCGAATCGTTCAATTGAGCGTTGCAATCGCTCCATTTCTGTGATTGCAAGATGATCTTTGTCCAGCATTTGTTCGACCTCGGTAACGAGTTTCGCGAAGTCGTGTTCGGCAGATTTCGTGCGGTCTGCATCCTCCAGCCAATCAAAGATCGGCCGGACTTGCTCGCAGAGTGGGTCCGAATCGGTTGCACGAATGATCTGCTGCTTTTCCTGCCATTCCGTGCGCAGTTTCCGAGCCGCCGTTGTGTCGAGCGCCGAGAAGGCGGCATGAAGGTGTTCGTTGATCTCGGCCATCCGAAGTCGCGCAGAATCGCGGATTGATTGTGTCGCACGCGTGCGCACGTCGCGCAGGAATGCAACGGGTACTTCTTCGTACCAGTCCGGTGACTGTAATTCTGCGGTAATCGCCTTCAGGACTTCAGTTTGACCAGCCCTGGCAGCCGTCTGGATCTGGGCACTCAATTCCTGAATCCGGGCCCGTTCCATTTCGCGCACATCATCTGCCCAGTGAAACGAGCTCGCATCCAGTTCTGCCAGCGACCGCAGAACCTTCAGACGTTGTGGCAACGGAGCGCGGCCAACGGCCAATAACCGATGCAGGTTCAGTAATCGTTCGAGAGGTTCATGTTCTGCGTACGCGGCATTCAACCCTGCAGCGACATCGAGCAACAACGGCTCGGGCGGTTTCAGGAAATACATGTTCAGCAGGTCAATCAGATCCTGCCGCTCGGGAAAATCGAGAATCGCAACGGCATCCAGCAGATTCGGGTTGGCATCCGCCAGATGCAACGCTTCCGACCGCAATCCCTGCCGGAGACACTCATCGCAACGTCGCAATCGTGCGTTCGTCTCGTGACAGAAACTCGAGTATTGCTCGACATACCCGATCAACTCGTCGGATTTCTCAAGCACTTCCCGTTGCAGAATGAACCTCAATTCATCGACAACCTGTTGGAGATCGTTCATGGCTGAGGCCCTCTGAGTGTGTTCTGATTCGCCTCAGGATTCTGATTAATATCTATTACTTCTACATCACTCGGTAAAGTGGAGATTGTGTCGTATAAAGTATATGAAACACGACAAGCGGTCACCTTGATGTTATTTAGTGACAATCGCAACATTTCAAATGTATCAATTCTGTTATGAAGTACGTCAACGCGATTACGTAGAAGTTCCAACTCCTCTTTTTTGAGTTCCTCATTGCCGGACGAGTCAATACTGTGTAGTAGATTTAGCCGGATGTGTTTATAGCTGGTAATTGAAATATCTTCGGGAATGTTTTTGAAGCTCTTGCTTGTCAATTCTGCCTTTAAGTCCCTGCACTGCTGTTCCAGGTTCTTTTCGACGACTTCAATGCTCTCGGCATATCCTTCTGCAGTGATTTGGACTGAAGGAGAGTCGCTTAGGCGAATCTCCAGTACAACACTGAGGCGCGGCACGCTCGATTGATGGTCGTTTGATCCTGCACATATCTCGCGCAATGCTGAATTGATCTCGGCGCACGGCATGCTCCACGACAAAGCGCCGTTTGTGTGTGGGGTTAGCTTGTAATTCTGGGCGTAGCACGCAATTGAGAAATACTTGAGATCGAAACTCGGCCTATTCGCTGCGTCGACAATTATCGCTTTCGGAAGTCTCCATTTGGTTGGTTGCACGATTCCGATATGTCGCTCAATGCTTGGGATGTTCACAGGAAAGTCGATAAACTTAATCTCTTTAAGAACTTCAGGAGGATTGGCTGAGTCTACGACTCGAAGGCGGCACCATGAGAAAATGCTCAGGCGATCATCGTGGAGAGCCTTGAATTTGAAGTATCGAGAACTTCCACGAATCTCTTCTATCCGCGCGACAACGACGTTTTCAATTGCTGGGACCGAAATGTTCCAGAGAACATCAGAAGTTTCAGACACCGCTTGCTTAGATTTTTGTGCGACATACGTCGAGCTTAGCCACTGAGGTATGAGCAGCCGCACTTCCGGAGTGAGTGTCCCAAATTGTGGTTCCTTTTCGAAATCAAGCAAGACTGCTGGGCGGTCGTTGGTTGGAAGGTTCAACAGAACTGGGGTCTGTGATGTCGCCTGAATCTCGGGGCGTGGCAAAACCGGTAGATGAAGGGGCGCCGGAGGAGTGTGGTCTTGGTGCTGAGCTTTAATCTGTTGCTTCGGTGATTGTATTGGCGTGGATTCGACAGTATTTAAGTCAGCCTCCGCGGCACGTTGGGGCGTATCGTCCGGCACCTTAGTATCGGTGCGCACGTGCGGCTGAAAGTCAGCCTTTTGCATTGCTGACCAAAAAACAAATGCAATCAGGCATCCCACCGGCAATCCAATGACCCAGGTGAAGGGCCATTTGATCCATCGTCGACGCGCTCGAACCAAGCCGCGAAGTTGCGCTACCAGATCTGGCGGCTCGGTGCGGTTATGCACCCTTGAATGAAGAGAATTAATGCTCGTCGCACGCCGTGGGACAAGACGTTGGGCTTCGTCCGCTTCTAATCGAGGGTGAGGAAAACCAGAGAGAGTTATTGCGGTTCCAGTTGGCGGTCCGTCGCCAGTTCGAGCAGCAGTAACGAGATCGCCTCCGGCTGCTCGCGAAATAGTACTCTGAGTCAAATCGATGCGAATTGCCGTCACGAATCGCAAGGACTCATTCGCCTCTTTTGAGTCATGCAGGATGGCTCGCCATTGACAGGTGGTGCCGGTGACCAGGCCTGTAAAATAGGTGCTGAACGTGACGTTCCAACGTTCTTCTGGTGGCAAGAGGGCAATTGCTTCGGCGAACAGCGGCAGGACTTGTTGGCCGGGTTTGAACAGTAGGATGACTAGACGCTCGGGATCGTTGAGGAACGATTCGGCCAGTACACCGGCCCATCCAGCGTCGCCAGTCATCTGCTCCCAATGACGGCAGATGCCGCTGGCAACTTCTGGTTCGAGTCGGATTGGTTTCAGGTCGACGACTTTCGGATCGCCCGACCATTCGGTTCGCATGAAACCGGACATCGACAGGAGGTTGGCTGGACCACCCGGCAGTTGTTCGGAAAGGTTGTCGAGAATGACATGATGGGCCAGTTTGTTCGCGCGCTGCGAATAGTCCAGGCCGTAATCGGCAATGCGAGAAAGCACGTGCCACGAGCGGCCTGTGGCCTGTAGCTTCAGGTGCGAATAAACGATTGGATTCAGACTCGCATAGTTGTTGTTCGCAAGAAAAACGGGACGGTAGCCGGACAATGCTTCGACCGCGGTGGCCAATGGGGCTGGCATGCCGCGCGTGCTGAGCACAGTGCAAAAACCTCGGCTGCCAGGCTTCAAACCTCGCGGTGCCGATGTATAAAGCAGTTCCTGGCCCATCTTAAGTCCTCAGTTTTTCCTGCGCAGTTCGTTTGCGGATGATTCCAAAAGTCGTGATAGTCGATCTGGTTGCAGTGTTACTTCCGTTTCGCAATGGTTGGGATCAGCCCAGGCAGCGTTCGTGACAATCCATACAAAAATGGCACTGTGGCCCAGTAAGGTTCTGCTTCGGAAGGTTTGATCGCCGGCAAACCCGATTTGGTATCAATGGCGACATTCCAGCCCACGGCAGTGACAGGAATGTATGTCACAGACTCCGAGTAGTTCTCGGCGGCCGTCACAATTTCCGGACAGCTCTTTAAGAGGAATGCGCGAGCAAGATCGGACTGAATCTCGACCGCCGGTGCATCAAACGCCTGGATCACTTCGTTGGGATTCGACGGGGCACGCACTTTTTGCCAGGGATTCGGCAACGGATCCGCACCCAACAGCCGAAACCAGCGATCGAATTTGGTCAGAATCACAACCAGCGGACGTTTGTGTTTTTCAGATTGCTTCAGCCCCGCAAATCGTCTGATACGTGCAATCGCTTCGTGCAGAATCGGTTCCTGCCGCATCGAGCGTGCCGATTGAACTTCAACTGCGGACTGCTGTTCAATCTGACGCTGAATCCGACCTTCTTGAGTCGGATCGAATACAAAAAACAAGACGCGTGATTGAGCCATGTGACGCGTCACGGGAGACGACACCGAGTCCTTGCCTGGCTGGAACGACTCGCCCGCGTTGTCGTAAAGACAGATCGTCCGCGCCAAACGAGCGGCATCGTGGGCTTTGCGATGTTCGCGTGACGGATGCATTGTGAACAGGAAGGGGCGTGGGTAACTGACCATTTGATTACCGAACGAAACGGTGTCGTACAGGTCACCCTGCTCCTCCGTCTTGCGAATCAGATTGGCCAGCGGCACTAGTTGATCGCTGTTCGAACCTGCAAAAACCGATTCTTCATATTCATTCAACTGCTGATTCAAAACGGGATCGGCATCAGTGAAGCTGGATTGAAACAGCAGCGGCAAGACCTTTCGCAATTCCCAAGTCATCGCTGCCAGAAAGTACGACTTGCCGCTGGCCGGCGCCCCGAAGATCGATAGAAAGAGCGGTTCGAGTTCCAGCAAAGATCGGGGAATCGACAGGTGACAGTTTGGGCACGCCAGCAGATCGCAACGAAAGCCTTTGGCATCCATCGCTTTGCCATCGACCGTAAATCGAGTCGGGACGAATCGTTGGGGTTGTTCGGGGCCCAGCCGATGGTCGCCCAGCAAGTCGGCATGTTCGGCAATCCACAGCAGTTTTTCAGGCGGAAACTGCTCCCAGCAATGGGGGCATGTAATCCTGGGCAATAACCCGGCCGGACGCGAAGGAAGTGCGGTCGTCGTCATGTACGAATCCAACTGGCGATCACCGCGTCATTGCGGCTTGAAAAACTCGACTTAATACCGGTTTGCGCTTGTCGCAGATCCGTTTGTGCTATTACCTGGGCAGTTTATTTCTCAACAAGGACAGACATCGTTTCGCTGGCAGCGTTGTGTTTCTCATTGGCTTGTTGAGAAAGTCGTTTAATTTCGACGGCCAATTCATCGGTTGCTGTTCGCAATTGCGGGTCGTTGGGATAAAGCCGTGCTTCGTCCCAAGCGGCAACTGACAGGCGAAATGCCGCGCCAGGTTCGTTGCGCGATCTGGCTTGATTGGCCTTTTGACGGAGCTCCACGACGTTCTTCCGAGCGACCGTAGCGTCTTCGGAGTTCTTGGCTTTACCATTGGTGCTCCGCTGCGTGGAGTTACCGGTTAATGAATCCGTTGCCGTTGAGTTCTCGCCAGTTACCGGCTGATCTGAATCGTGATCGGATGGACCGACGTTGGTAACTGGCATCGATTGAGCTGAAGTCGCACCTTCCGAGTCCGCCCTTGGCGTTGCCGATGCCATTGAGGAGTCCGTCTGTCTATCCGACTGCATTTCATCTGTTGTCCCTGACTTCGTCGAGACTTGGCTCTGATGGCAACGACTGCATCCGACAATTGCGATGGCAAAGACCAACGCGATGCGAAGAATCGTTAAGCGGTTCTTTGTCGGTCGAGCAACGGCTCGAACTGATACGCCCGAGGCGCTGCGGTATAAACCTGTCGACAATTGATCCGACGGGGACATTTCAGGATCCGGAAAGCTGTTGAAAAGTGATGTTCAATCACTGGGGGCGTCACGGAATTTACGATAACTTGCGCTGTTTCTGATCACAATCTGATGTTTGGCGTATCGGAATCGTTCCGTTTCTCTGGCTCAGTTTGCACTCGTACTACGGACGGCGACGACTTTGCCGATGATGCGGAAGTCGTCAGTTGCCTGCACCGTAACGGGTTTGAAGCGTTTGTTTTCGGGTAACAACTTGATCTCACCATCGCGGTGGTGCAGGCGTTTGACTGTCGAGTCGTCGTTAATCAGTGCGACGACGATGTCGTGATGATTCGCCAACGGCTGTTGGCGCACAATCAACAGATCGCCGTGCTGAATTCCTGCGTCGATCATGCTGGAGCCGGAAACTCGTAAAGCAAAGTGTCGGCCTGATTGAATCGTGGATCTATCGATCTGCAGCTCGCCCAGAATGTTTTCGGGCGCGAATAACGGGTTGCCCGCGACAACAACCCCCAAGATCGGAATGCTGATCAGTCCCACCAGCGGGGAGGCATCAGGCGGACGAAGCAACGTCAGACTGCGTGATTTGCCTTCGGTTCGAGCAACGTAGCCATTTCGTTCCAGGCGGCCAACCAGTCGGTGCACTGTCCCGACCGCTAATTCGAGTTGTTCCGCCAGTTCACGCAGAGTGGGTGCCATGCCTTGATCAGAAACATGTGCAGAGATTGCATCCAACACGCGCCGCTGTGGGGGTGAAAGAATTTCAGATTGAGGCCGTCCACGTCGTCGATCGACCATAATGGTGCCAGATTGAGTTCGAAAAGATGATCAATACTGCCGTATTGCAATGGGATACAAAAATAACATTGTGGGATACAAAAAGCAAGGGCGCGGAAGTGTGCAGCAGCATTAGCGCAGCACGAGGCGGTTCACAATGCACTGGAATGCAGCGCAGCTCGCGCTGCCTGATCACGATGATCCATACCAGAACGCAGCCCAATCACAGAGCTGCCCGTCACCGATGGATCTTCAGCTCGGGACGAGATTCACGCAGTTCGTCGAGTGCTGCGTGGCTGATGTTCGGCGTTTGTCCCACGTTCAGCAGTGTTAGCTTCTTCAGTTTTGCCAACTCGTGCAGGCCCTCATCGGTAATTGCCGTACGCGATGCAACAACGGCAGATAACTCTGGCAAATGACTAATCTGTTTCAAACCTTCATCGGTGATCGATGTGCTGTTGATCCAAAGTTCGGTCAAGCGATGTAATTGTCCAATCGTTTTCAAACCTTCATTCGTGATCCTGGTGCTACCGATGCTCAATTCCGATAGCTGGGCCAATTCCGTGAGGGATGACAGCCCTTCGTCTGTGATCTGTGTCTTGTTCAGTCCCAAGCGAACCATCTTGGGGTGCCGACAGATCTCGCGCAGGCCGGCATCGGTCACTTGCGTGTTGTACAGATAGAGGAACGTCAATTCCTGTAGATCGCGTAAATCGCTCAGGCCGGCGTCGGTCACATGTGTTGAACCGAGAGCGAGTGTGCTAAGCTTGGTCAACGCGTTGAGTTGGCCCAATCCTGTGTCAGTGATGTTGTTGTTCGATAGATTCACTGTCGTCAGATTCTTCAGTTTTCCCAGTTCACTCAAGCCGGCATCGTCGATGGCGGTCGATGAAACGTTCAAGATTGTCAAACGATTCAATCTCTGCAGGTGAGGCACGGAATTGTTGGTAATTTGGGTGCTGGCGAGGTGCAGTTGAGTCAGGTGTTGAAAGCCATTCAGATCCTGCAACGACTCATCCGTGATTGGCAGGCCACTGACGTCGAGGAACGTCAGGTCAACCAATTTGCTTAATGTCTTGATGCAGGCACCCGTCGCCTGGACACCGTTGAGTTGTAGCGAGCTGAGGCTGGGGATTTGTGTGAGGACTTCAATTCCTTGATCGTCGATTGTGGTTCCAGTCAAATTCAAATCAGACAGTTTTGGTAATCGAATCAGTTCCTTCAGCCCTTGATTCGAGATTTGCGTATTCCACAGATTCAGCGAAACGAGATTTTTCAATTCGCTGACCTCTTTCAGGCCCTCATCGGTAATGACGGTGCCGAACAGATCGAGCCGCGTGAGCGACGGGAAGTTCTTCAGCAATCGTAAGTAGCTGTCGCGCAGCTTTGCATTGTTCTGAAAGTCGACTTCGATAACAGGACGACCGGGTTGTTGACTGTCTCGAACAATCTTTCCGCCGAGGAGTTCGATCTTCGCGATGGTTTGTTCGACCGGTGTATCTTCTTCAGCAAGGAGGGTCGTCGCGTAAAACGTGATCGCTACGAGAGATGCTGCGTGCCACAGGATTCCAGCCTCGTGCAACCGATAGTTCGTCACCACTGGAATCGAACCTATCGAGCATGTGCGGCGAGTTGTTAGAGTCATTTTGTCTATTGGCTGTGCGAAGAAAAACCCGGTCGATGATTGCTCTTCGGCCGGGCTGGCAGGACGTCAAAAATCGCCGACAATCTCGCCTTTGTTACGAGTTGTCAGTGCATTGATCACATTTTGATTTACGAATTGTGAGATGAATCTAACACTGCCATCAGCCATGAGCACATGCGCGCCACCCGTATGCTTGCTGGAGATTCCATTGGGATCACCAACAGGCGGCAGGCCATTTTCTGGCAGGTCTTGCGGCTTCATCCACGGGATGTTCGCCTGGCATGCTTCCACGACCATGACCGTATTTGAAGTTCCATCCGTGGTGTCGCTAATTCTCCAGCAGGTACCGTCTCCAAGCAACGTATCCGGACCAGTTATGGTCGCGTAAGCCGTATTGATGCTTCCCGGAGTCGAATGAGACGGACAGAGGTAGTTCTGTGGAATGGGATTCATCAGGCGTGAATTATTCGGTGAATCCCAAGGGGTGTTCATGTCATAATTATTGTAGAGAGGGCCTTGATCAATGTAGGGAAGGATCGAAACTCGCCAACTGATCCGCGGACGCCCGTTTTCATCATCCAGATGCGCGGCGGGGAAATATCGATAGGTGTCATGGTAGTTGTGCATGGCCAGACCAATCTGCTTCAGATTGTTCTTGCACTGCGTTCGCCGCGCGGCTTCGCGAGCTTGTTGAACTGCGGGCAGCAACAGCGCAATCATGACTCCGCCGCACATCACGACCCCAACGGCCACGATCCCCAGAATGATCACGAGCATTGAGCCGCTCGAGCCCGAGCCTTTTTTCTTCTTTTTCAGTCCCGACTTCTTCGGACCCCGCTCTGGAATCTCTTCACCACAATAGGGGCACTCTGTTTCCTTCGAAGAAATTTTCTCGTCACAACTTGGACAACGAATCATGGCGCATTCCTGTTGAGGGCTGTCCTGGCCGAGGTGATGGAGACACGATTCGACTCGAAAATGTCAGATGTGTCAAACGACAAATCAACGATGGCGAATACGGAAATGTTCGAGATTCCTGTGTTTCCGTTTATCTTGAATGGAACCCAATAGACCACGTGTTGCCGAGACTCGCGATATCGATTCGATCCGGCGGTCGCACGACACACCTCACTCCGATGTCAAAGGAAACTGCAAATTCCGCATTCCAGCTGCGAAACCGATCGATCGCCGCGGGGTTAATTTCTACTAGGCCGTCACGGTGGCGAGCACGACTTAGGGTGAACCGGTCCCCGTCTTTCAACGGCACGATGAGTCAGAATCCGTGTTTAACAAATTGATTTGGCGGTGCCATGTTCAGACAAGCGATTTGCGGATTGGTCCTGTTTGTGGTCGGAACCGCACTGTGTTGGGCCGATGAATCGAATGACGGTTCTGATGCAGGTACAACGCCATCCACCCAGGTTCGCCGTCGATTCGATCGAGAAAAACTGAAGAATCTGCAGCAGCAATTGGCGAATTCGAAGACCGAACTGCCGAACCTGAAACGAGTGACGTGGAAGGTCGGCGACGTGGAGCGCGAAGCGTTGGTGTATGTTCCGGCCCAAGCAGACCAAAGGCTGCCACTGGTCTTCGCCTTTCATGGCCATGGCGGTCGAGCCCAATATGCCGCTCGGAAACTGCCAATTCATGAATTCTGGCCGCAGGCGATTTGTGTCTACCCTCAGGGGCTGCCGACACCCGTTCCGATCATCGATCGCGAAGGCCGGTTCAACGGCTGGCAAAAATCGATCGGTGATCAAGATGATCGAGATCTGAAATTTTTTGACGCGATGCTGACATCGCTGACCAGCGAGCATTCGATCGATCTCAAGCGGATCTATTCGACGGGACATTCGAACGGCGGATACTTCACCTACCTGCTATGGGCCGCACGCGGCGATAGACTGGCTGCCGTCGCGCCGATCGCAGCCGGCCTTGATATGAAGGATTTCAAACTGCAAAAGCCCAAGCCAATCCTGCATGTCGCGGGCGAACATGATCCGATCGTACCGTTCCGCCAGCAGGAACTTTCAATCGCGCAGGACAAGAAGTTGAATGGTTGTGACGCAGCCGGCAAGCCCGCCGGTGAAAACTGCACCGAATTCCGCTCGGCAAGTGGCACGCCCGTCGTCACATTCATCCATTCGGGCGGGCATGAAATCCCCCCAGCTGCGCCCAAACGGATCGCTGAATTCTTTCAGCAACATCTGTTGAGATAGCCGTTTCCCATGGAGACAACATAAGTATTGTTGTTTATGTGAGGGGGTGCGTCGCACGAGGGCATATGAAAGTCTGAATCATCGAGATTTCAGGCGTTTCAAAAGATTGACAGCTGGCCACCCGGACGGATAATGGCACCCATATTATTGGTGTGCCTACTCAAGGATGGTTATTCGCTGGAATCCGTAAGTCAAACCTGAGGCACACGACTCACGCCTCTGTCGGCCAATCGAGCTGACAGAGGCGTATTCGTTTTCGGTGTGATTTTGATTGTCGCGAGGTGTTGCTTTCAGAGCGGTCCGACTCGCCCGAACGACTATTCCGCTTCGACAAGCGGCGCTGATTTGATGTTCTTGTCCGATTGCGATTGCTGATCGTCACGTGGGCCGGCCGACGAACGACCGAACGCCATTTTGCGAAGCAGATTCCAGACGTTGACGCGAAACGCGCCAGACGTTTTCACGAAGGAAATAATCGATCGCCACGAATTGTGGGGATAGACGCACAGATAGCGATCGATGTACGCCGGGCGAAAACGGCTTTTGAAGTAGTCTTGTCCGGACGCGCTGAACAGCAAGTCCAGACGCCCGTACCACAATTTCAGCAGCCAGCGAACGCGCGCATCCGCTTCTGCCGCCGTGTCGAGTTCAACCCCCTTCCCTGGAACCAGGCATAACGACACTCGTCGCACGCCTTCCAATTGCAACCGGTCGGAGACTTCGCGAAATAGAAAGGGAATCGTGCCACGCACGGCGTCGCGACGTTTGCGATACGTTTCGAACGCCCAGCAGGTGCCATTTTCCATCGGACTGATGATTAGAAATCCTTCAGTCCGTTGCGACGATTGTTGGCGTGCAACGAACAGCCGCCGTCGACCCAGGAAGTGCGGATTGAATTCGCCTTCAAGCAGACGCAACGGATGCGAATAGACTCGATCGCGCAAATCATCGAAAAAGACGTCAGTCAATTCGGATGCCAACGCGCGCTGATGTTCGGGAGACGTAATCTCGACGACATCCAAGCCTTGCCGGCGGCAAAAGTTTGTCTGTCGGCGGACCCATTCGAACGATTTTCCCTGCCAACGCAGGTCGACCAGGTCCAGTACCGGTTCTTCGCCGAATTTGTTCACGGCATATCCGGCCTCGCGAAACAGTGGTGCGTCTTCTGCTCCGACCGAATATACGGCCACTGTTCGCCGATGAAACTGGGCGACCTGTTTCAGGTAGTGGATTGTGGCTTGTTTCAACTCGTCATTGGCGATAATTCCACCGGCAATATGCCAACAATGTCGATCCGGATAGACGTTGAGGAATCCTTCTCCGCAGGTCGTGCGCAGGACGTGGCCTGATTTACTAGCGATGTCGTACGATTCGGGTGCCGATCCGCAGACGAAGGCTGCGTATTCGATTCTGGCCAAATCGTCTGACGTCAGCGACGATCGCAGTTCTGGTTTGGTGACGGGCGCATGACAAGTGTCGTGTGACACGTCGGCCGCTCGCGGTCCTGGCGAGGGCTGAGATACGACAAGCCTCGTATTGCGACGTCGTAACAGCATAGTGCGAACTGCTTGTTTCCGGAGTTTCAGTACGAGATTCGTAGACTGCGAAGTCGAAATGAATTCGCTGGTCAACGAATTGTCAGGAAAACGGCTTGCTTGAACGAATGTCAGACATCAAGGATCATTTGATGTCACATTCACTCGCATTCGATCGTGTCAATGGGCGAGAAATGCTCTAGCCAATCTTGTGCCTGAACCAGTCCCGGATGTTTGTACTGATAATCTCCCGTGCCTCGTCGCTTCATTTCTGTTTGAATGTAATCATCCCACCCATCCTCGGGAAGTCGCACGAGATGCGGAGGTGCAATGACACCCTCTTTTCGGCGTGCGCGCCATAAAAAATTCAGATCGGTCAGTTCCTGATCAAGCTGCTGCAAGAACCGGCGCGCCAAGTCTGGGCTTTGAACGTCAGTGGCACTGATCAGAAAGTCGTACCAGGGTTTTTGTCGGTCAATGCGTCTGGGCACTGCCGTCAACAGGCCCAGGTTTATACCCATCTTCGCTGCCGCCTTGTGGGCTCCTTCGAGCACCTGATGCTCGGTCAGCTTTTCGCCTTCCAAATCTCCGATGCGGTCGTTTTTCTGGATGAACTCGAGCAACGGCGCTTGTCCAATGAAACCGCGGCAACGCACAACGTCGCCAATATCAAAGCGGTAGTAACCGGCGGAGTTCGTGATGATCAGCCGATAATCGTGATCTACCTGCAGTTCGTGTCCTTCCAATGCAATTGGCACATGCAGCAGATCGTTCGGTACGAATTCGTAGAAGCCCGCGCCCAGCGAAGGAACTCCGTAGGGATGTGTGTCTTCCAGAGGAATTGTGTGGCGACCTTCACTCGAAACCAGTCCCATGTCGCGCACGGGCGAATTGCCAAAGACATCACTGATGTAGCGTGCAGGAAAGCCAGCCGTTCCGCCCAGCCAACAGGCAATCACGGGATTGTCCCAGTAATGTTCGGGCAACAACGTCCCAGTTTTCTCGACGATCTGTTCGAGTCGATTGGCGCCTTGAGCATCAGGCTTTGGGATCACTGAAGTCAGCGATTGGCGAATCTCTGCCGGAATGTCGAACTGCGCGGAGATCGTTCCGTCGCGGATGTCGCGAATCAGCGACTCTTTGTGAATGTCGCCAATTTCCGCCAGCCGCAATAACGTCCCGGGGTTCATCAGCATGATCCAGCCGATGTCATCCAGAATGCACAACCGCAACGCCACATAATGACGGACTGCCGGATCTCGGATGTTATTGAGTGCTTCGGGGATCGCATAAAAGGGTTTCATCAGCGGCGATTGCGTGCGTGCCAACAACGCACTGACCATGCTGATCTGATAACCGGCCTTCGTGCGACCCATGTCCCAGGTACCAGCCATCTGTAGAACGCGCGAGCCGATGTTGCGCGGATGATCGGTAAACAGTTTTGTGCCCCACACGTCCCAGCCGCGTCGGTATTCGCGCAGCCAGTTTCGCGTGACGGGATTCAGCTTGGGTACACCTGTGCTGCCGGTGGTGATTGTGAACTGAATCAGCCGATCGTGCTCGGGAATCAATGCTTGAGAATCTCCGGCGGCGACGGCGTTGATATAGGGAGCAATGTAGTCGTATTCGGCGATAGGGACCTGTTTGCGAAAATCGTCAACCGTCCGAATCGCGGAAAACTTGTGGTTCTGACCAAAGCGAGTCGACGTGGCCAATTGAATCCGGTGCAGCAACCAGTCGCGTTGCACCTGCGAAGCATTCGTCAGTTGCCGCTCGAACGGTCGATACTTGATCTCTCGAGCGAGCCCCAGTGTGGCGCGCAGAATGGATCGAGGGACAAGACTCGAGATTTTGAGCATGGTCCACCGGCGGCGGAGATGATCGAACACGAATTGATTTGATCTTGGCCCGGATCAGGCTGTGGTTTACTCAATTTGAGTAATGATCGCGAGCGACAAGAGGGAGTGTTTTTGATGATTTGTGCACAAAATCGTGAGCAGGGACGGAACTTGTCGGGCGGCAAGCCGCCTTGGGGCGATCAGTTCGTACAACTTCCGGAGCTATTTCGAAGGCGAGTGTCGCTCGTCACTGCTGATGACGACTTGGCGGATTCAAACAGGTGAATGCTGAAGACCGTGGGACTGCGCCCGAAGACGTTCTTGTCGCCATCCTACTTACAGACGACTTGAAGACTTGGCCGAATTCAGCGCCATAGGACATGGATCGCAGCTGACTTCGGAACGTCGATCGGCTGTTCGATACCCTGCAAGACTAGCAGCGAATCGGCAGGCTTGGGGATGAAGTGCGTGCGCCACAGCGGCCAGGCCGGCAGATCTCCGGATCGAAGTTTGAGTGCCAGAACAGCTCCCTGATTTTGCATTCGTGATAACGCTGAATTCAATAATTTCAGTCGACCCGCTGGTGACGCACGGTTGATGACAATCAAGTCGATGATCGCCACCGGTTCGACCGTTCGGGCGTGAAACGGCAACAGATGGAAATTGATGAAGCCCGTCACCGCGCCCTGCTCTTCCAGAATCAGCGTTTGAACGACCTCACTGCCGCACAACTGATGTCGCAAGGAATCGTGATCCCAGGCGATGGTCAACGCGAGCGGTAAATGGGCTGCTGTGCAAAGTTCGACACACTGGCTTAAGTCGCTTTCGACAAATGATCTGACTTGCGGATCGGAGCTCGACTCGGCGGGAATTCGCATCAGCGGAGCGGCGAGTTGACTTAACCATCCATCCAGGGCCTGCCAGTGCCACCGAGCGAACCGCGACGGATCGATCACACGCGCCCAAAAACCGATTTTTCGGTTGAACTTATTGTCACGCGAATCCCGATGAGGTCGCTCGGCGCGAGAATGTCGAGATCCAATGTAACGGAAACTGACGATTAACTTTGAACCATTGGAACGTTGCCGAGTGATTCGTTCTTCGTCGAGCATCTTTGCGATGCCACGACCATGAAACTGATCAGGAATCGACAACCAACTCCACTGAGACCCCTGGCAGTGAGAGTTCCCGCGAAGCCCATTCGTCGATCGAAACGGATACGAGGTACCCAACAGGACGCCCGCCAGTTGCGTGCCGTCGTAAGCTGCAATCAAGTTTCGACGATCTGCCTGCACTGAACTCCGAAACTGCCATTCAAAGAATGCACGGTTCCAATAGGGAAACGTCATTTTATTCGCATAGGCCTGCGACCAGACCTGATTGACGAAATCGACCAGGTCGTCGATGGTTCCGTCGTACGTTCTGATTTCCAGCATGCGCTGATCGCTCTGCCTGATGCTCGTTGAATTGGCTGCTCAATCAGCGATTTGCTGTTGTGGCGAGTGGCTTCGGTTGGGACTTTTCCCATTCGTCCTTGCTCACTTTTTTGACTTCGTGCAGATGAACAAAAGTTCCCTTTTTGTTGCCGACAACGATATCGGGCAGTCCGTCGCCATTGACGTCTGTCGCCAGCACTTGTGTACCGACTCCGGAATCATCATCGACAAAGTGCGGAACCCAGTCGACCGAGTGATCACCGTTGCGCACCAACTTGAACCAGTACACAACGGCAGGAGCTTCGGGTTCAGCGTCTCCGCCAGGCCCGTGTGCCCAGAACCGTTTTCCCGTCACGATGTCTTTCAAACCGTCGCCGTCCATGTCGACCAGATCGATTGCGTGCATCTGCGAGAATCGTAGTCCGTACTTATTTTCTTTGGGTTCCTTGCCCATGATCAGGTGCTGGCGGAACTTGATCTCGTTCCCCTCGCGGTATTGCTCAAACCAGGCCAGGCCGTGTCCGTGTGCTTGCAGGCTGCTGATGACGTCGTTCAGTCCATCACCGTTGACGTCATAGGCGTACATCTGAGCTCCGCCCGAACCGAATCCGGCCGGATGGAATTTCCACTCCGAGTCGGTCCCCAGCGAAGCCGGTTGTTCCCACCACCCGTTGGCGACGAACATGTCAGACCGGCCGTCGCCATTGATATCGCCAACACCCAGGCCGTGCGTAAACCGCTGCCAGTCTCCCGGCGGCGTGATTTTGTGGAATGTCCAGGGCTTTTCGGGTGCGGACCAGTCGACCGTAGCAAAGCCGACGAAGCCCTTATTTTCGCCGTTGATCGGGAATGTGGCGCCACTGATGACATCGGGCTTCCCGTCGCCGTTGATATCCAGCCATTGAGGCGACTCGTTGTCGACCGTGTTCATCACAACATGTGGTGTCCAATAACGCCGTTGGCCTTTTGGGTTTTCATACCAGGTTGCCGTCGCCCCCGGAAAACCATACACCAGCACATCGGTCCAGCCATCACCATTCATGTCGTAAGTGAAGGCGAAGAAGTTGTCAGAATAGGCATTGTTCTTGCCGAGCGCTCCTTCGAACCCTGGCACTTCAACTTCGCTACCGTTTTCCACTTTCAGTTTGAAGGACTGTTTGGGCGGATAAATCTCAAATCGCTCTTTGAAATCTGGAGCCGCATACCAGTAGGGACCGCTGACGACGTCCAGTTTGCCGTCGTGATTGAAGTCTCCGACGCTTGCCCCTTCGCTCCAGAAATGCGGATTCAAATGCAGTTTCTTGAACGAGTGAATCTTGTAGTCGTCCGCGAAACAGGGCACTGCAAACAGCGAGACGGCAAGCAGCGTCAGTGACATCGATTTCATAGTGAGCGAGATTCCCAAACGAAGAACGGGATTGAGCGATCCGCAATCGGTCGGTCCATCAGGCGTGATGGATTTGTTCTGAAAGGATAGCCACCGCGCTCGTTCAAGAAAACCAAGCGGCGAGGATTCGGTATTGCAAAACGAGCCGGGCGCCGACCGGCATCGATTCGTCGTCGCTGTTGCCGCGTAAGCCGACTGTTCAATTCGAATGTTGAACGAGACTGTTCGGTTCTCACTCGAACTCGCGCCTTCATGTTCATTTCATGAAGTGAAACAGTTTTTCCAGCTTTGAATTGTTGTCTGGATCGAATCTGTGGTTGAAGATTGAGACTGGTCGGACGAGCCGATACGCTTATAACACTGCCAGCGAGAGATGCCTCTTCCCGCCGCCGAAGGTCCCGCCTTGATGACAGACGAGGATTCCACTACCGCAATCGATCTGTTGCCCGATTTCGATTTCGACCCGCGAACTCGAGTCGTTTTCGGATCGGGTGCGTTACAGCGATTGGGTGAACTTGCCAAAGATCAGGGTGCGACTCGCGTATTGTATGTGACAGATCCGGGAATCGAACGCGCCGGTCATGCCGCTCGAGGCATCGCATCGTTGAAGGCGGCGGGATTGCACGTGTCCGTGTTCGACAACGTGCAGCCCAATCCGACCACTGAAGATGTCGATCACGGATTGGCGGTCGCCAAGGCCGAACAAGTCGATCTGATCGTCGCGATTGGCGGCGGCAGCGCGATGGACTGTGCCAAGGGAATCAATTTCCTGCTGACCAACGGCGGCCAGATGCGTGACTATTGGGGCGTCGGCAAAGCGACTAAGCCGATGTTGCCATTGATCGCGATTCCCACGACCTCCGGGACCGGAAGCGAAGCTCAATCATTCGCCTTGATCGCCGACGCTAAAACGCACATGAAAATGGCGTGTGGCGACAAAAAGGCCGCGTGTCGAATTGCGATTCTGGATCCAGAACTGACTCTCAGCATGCCTCTGAGCGTCACCTCTGCGACGGGGATCGATGCGATCAGTCATGCGCTCGAGAGTTTCGTCACCACCAAAGGAAATGCAATTTCGCAATTATTCGCGCGACGTGCCTGGAAACTGTTGGCGACCTCATTTCCGGTTGTGGTCAATGGCGATACCGCCGTTTCATCGGCGCGAATGCTGGCTGCTCGCGGAAACATGCTGCTGGGGGCTCATCTTTCCGGTGCTGCGATTGAAAACTCGATGCTGGGTGCCACGCATGCCCTGGCAAATCCATTGACGGCTCATTTCGATATCACTCACGGATTGGCGATTGGCATCATGTTGCCGCACGTGGTGCGTTACAATTCCAGCGCGGTCGGACGACTCTATGGTCGATTGGCCGCCGATCTGGAACTGTGTGAGGTCGACAATCCGCGAGCGAGTGAACTGGTTGCGGATCGCGTGCGTGAGTTTACCTCAATGGCCAATCTGCCATCGTCACTCCGGCAGTGTGATGTCGATCGAACTCAATTACCGCGACTTGCCGCAGAAGCCGCACAACAATGGACTGGATCATTCAATCCTCGTCCCGTCAATGCGGCCAGCCTGTTGGCACTATATGAAGAGGCGTTCGAGTCGTCGTGAGACGCGTCAGATCACAATTGGTATGTTTCGATTCCGTTCCATGTGCAATCCGGACCATTCATAATTCGAGCCATTCGCAATTTAACGAGGTGTCGATATGGCGGGGCAAATCCTGTTCGGCGTGAAACGGGTCTCAATGTTTCTTCTCTTCGCGATCGCTTCCGTCGGAGTACATGCGGCCGAACCCGCGAAAGCGCAGCCGACCAGTTGGCCATCGTTCCGCCATGATCTGGCCCAGACGGGCGTCGCCTCTTCGCCGCTGCCTGAGAAACTGGAAAAATTGTGGGAAGTGACGCTGGGTGATCAGATCGTCGCCACGAGTGCCATCGTGGGAAACAATGTTTACGTGCCCTGTCTGTCCGGTGAACTGTTTTGTTTGAACCGATCGAATGGTGCGAAGGTTTGGACGTACAAAACGGTCGAAAAAGTGGAATCGAATTCATTCGCACCAGGCCTCAAATCATCACCGACGGTGACAGATGACACGATCTATCTGGGTGATGAAGATGGAGTCTTTCATGCCATCGAACGATCTACGGGCAAAGGGCGCTGGAAATTCGAAACGAACGGCGAAATCTACAGTTCCGCTGCCGTCGTCGATGGCCGGATCATTTTCGGATCGTATGACAACTATCTGTACTGCTTGAATGCCGACGGGACGCTGGCCTGGAAATATGCAACGCAAGGCTACGTCCATTGTGCTCCGGCGGTCGTTGAAGGAGTCACCTTCATCGCAGGCTGTGACGAGCATCTGCGAATCATCGACATCAAAACAGGCGAGCAACGTTCCGAGTTGAAGTTGGAGACGTATTTGATCGCCTCACCCGCCGTCGTGGGTGACATGCTGTATGTGGGCACATATGCCAGCGAGGTGGTCGCGGTGAATTGGAAAAAGCCAGCAGTCGTCTGGCGCTATCAATCGGGGACGGGTGATTTTCCGTTTCATTCTTCGGCCGCGCTAACCAAGGACCTGGTTGTCCTGGGGGGACGAGACAAACTCGTCCATGCAATCGAGCGATCAACGGGGAAGCCGCGCTGGACATTTGCGACACGCGGCAAGGTCGACAGTTCGCCGGTCGTGGTCGGTGATCGAGTTTTCATCGGTTCGAACGACGGAAACCTGTACGAACTTGGTCTCAAAGACGGCAAAGAACGGTGGAAGTTCAGCGTCGGCAAACCGATCTCGGCGGCACCGGCCGTGGGCGAAAATGTGCTCGTCGTGGGCAGCGAAAGTCGCGATGGCAAGGTCTATTGCTTCGGTGCGAAGTAAAACACGCAGCATGGCGAGAAGGCCGTGCTCGATTGCGCCCAACCAGCTTCAATCGCTCATGCGTCATCACGGTCAACCGACACGACTTCGCTGACCAGGCTTCCTTCGGCCAGCAGCGTGGAGATACGATCGCCGATACGCACCTGCTGGGCGCCACGGATCAATTCGCCATCATCAAGCCGTTTCGTCAGAGAATATCCACGCTCCAGCACTGCCAACGGGCTGAGCGCATTCAGTGACGCCGCGATCGTGCGGACCTGCTGACGGTTTCGTTCGAGGCACCGTTCCATGGCCCGTCGCATCCGTTCGTCCAGTTCATCAACCACGGCTTCCAACTCGCGGATTCGATCGAGCGGCCGAGCCAGTTGCGGATGCTGCGCCAGTCGCTCAATCTGATGGCGAGTGCGCTGCGCCTGATACTGCAATGCCGAAGTGAGTCGATGTCGGATTTGTTCCAGCATTCGACGGACATCGGATTCGAGCGGCACGACCAGTTCTGCCGCTTCGCTCGGTGTCAGTGCACGATGATCGGCCACCAGATCGGCGATCGTGACATCGATTTCGTGTCCGACTGCGCTGATCACGGGAATCTGACAATCGAAAATTGCTTGCGCAACGATCTCTTCATTGAAGGCCCACAAATCTTCCAGGCTGCCACCACCGCGCCCACAGATGACGACATCCACGTCAGGTATCAAATGCACCTTGCGCAGCGCCGTCGCAATCTGAGGTGCCGCTTCGGCTCCCTGCACTGGCACTGGAACGACGACGACACGAGCGCGTGGCCACCGTCGCGTGATCACTTGCAACATGTCGCGGACCGCGGCACCCGCCGGGCTGGTCACCAGAGCAATCCGCCGTGGAAACACAGGAATCGGCCGCTTGCGTTCGACATCGAATAGACCTGCCGCCTCGAGTTTTTGCTGCAATTGCCGAAAGGCTAGTTCGAGCGCGCCGACACCCAGCGGTTCCAGTGATTCTGCGATCAGTTGATACTGACCGCGCCCCTCATAAAGTTGGATCGGACCGGCCGCCAGAATCTTCAGCCCGTCCTTCAACTGAAATCGCAATCGTTGAGCCGCACTGCGCCAGACGATTGCCGACATCTGGGCAGCTTCGTCTTTCAGAGTGAAGTAGACATGTCCCGAACTGGCCTGTTTGCAATTTGAGATCTCGCCCGTCACCCAGACAAAGCGAAATGAACTTTCCATGACCGACTTCAACCGCGCGGTCAATTGGCTGACAGTCAACGCTTGCGGACGATTTTCTGCGGCGGTGGACAAGGCGGTAATTACCTTCGATGCAGTCACTTTCGGTCAAACCGTAAAGGTGACCGGAAACGCCACGGAGTTCAAGAGAGTGTGTTCAGAAACGCGTTCGGATCAAGGTGGGTGATGGCTGCGGAACAGACCTTAGCGTAAAGAATTAACGATCCTGTCATCTGTATCTGCAACCGGGCGAATGTCGTCTGTCGCACCAGATCTCAATTAAACATCACTTGGCGAGATCTTGCCGCAGAATCTCGGCGAACAACCGGGCGGCACTCTTTGCTTCGCTACGGGCAGTTCTTTCAGCGTTCTCAAGGTAAGCCTGAGACAGATCGATTCGAAGCCGTTGTTGGTCAGGATTCCCGGCTTCGATCACCTTGATCAATTCTGGACTATAGACTTGGGTGGCACCTACCTTGCGTGAGAGTGCCACCCAAGTGATCGGGTCGAGCATCGCGGGTGACACACCCTTATGGCGCGAGTCTCGAAGGCTCAGGCCATGCAGGATCCGTTCCTTCTGACGCTGGATCTCGACCGCGTCATAGCTGCGTCCCAGTGCCCCATCCCACAGTGAGTACAAATGACTGCCTTGCAACGTTCGGATCGATCGACCATGGTCGTCGCCTTCGGGAAACTGTTTGCAGTACAACGAACCGACGTGGCACGGCTGGCGAGCGTTGTTGACCAGGTGAGCCACCCAACACAAGGCGATCGCGCGATCGGCCGCCCGCTGAGATTGGTCTCGCAGGATCGATCGGCAAAGTTCAATCGCCTGCGAGAGATAAAGGTCCTGCGTTTCCAGGGTCGCATCCGGAGGAAGTGATCCCGGCTCAGCAGGTGCTTCGACATCATCTCGCAGCAGCGTCGCACCAGGCTGCCAATGCCAGTTTGGCCGATGGTACAGCGGTTGTGATCGAGCGACATCGGGCCAGTACGCTGCGCGACCGATCAACCAGTGATTAGGATCTTCCGCATTCGCGGGAACTGCGAAGTCTTCGGCAAATCGTGGATGCGATTTCAATATCGCGATGACGTCGCCTTGCTGTTCTTTGGTCAGATCGTCAAACGCCATTTCGACAATTAGATGATGCCCGCCTTCGCTCCATCCGTAACAGATTTGGCCCGAGAAAAGGCACGCCAGGAACACAACGACCGTGCGCATGCACTCACCTCAACACAAGGGCCAGACGACGCACTGACGACACCCGCACTTTAGCAGAACGTCCAGTGAGCCAAAATACCTCTCCACGAGGCCGGACCTCTCGTCTTCGAGGAACACAGTGGCAGGCTTCTGTCATCGTTCTTTCGGCAGTCAACACAGTTTGCCACCACGGATGTTTGACAACCAGGCCGCCATGTCTCGTCAATCGTCCGTCACGTCATCGCCGGATTGGGCGGCAGGGTTGATCGAGCGTTCAACGAGCCAAGGATCAGACTCGTCGGCAATAGAATCAAAATCGCCGCCCAGAACCACAATGGATACGGCAGCATCGACATATTGAACAGTGCCATCAGCATCAGCAGGACTCCCAGAGCGATTCCGTGAGCGGGATGGCGATTTGTTCCCAGCCGAGTCGCCACCCATGGCCCGCAGAGCGCGGCCAAAGACCAACCGACAACCCCGATCACGAACGCTGTGGCTGGTAATGAGACGAAATAGGCCAGACAAATTTTCATGTCCGACTTGTCGACTCCGGCCGGCCACGGCCAAATCGATTCATTGACGCCTTCCACCAGTACGATAAAGAACATCGACACAGCAGCGCCGATGACGAACGCCAAGATACTGCGCAACGCTTTCATGATGTCCACTCCACAGGTCGCAACCGGAATCAGAATACGCAGACCTGGCCAGAGAAAAAACCGACGAGGCCGAATTCGCGGTCCGCACATTTGCCGCCATTCGGTTCAACGCGTTGGGATCCCCGAATTCAACCAGCAGCAAACGAATTGATTCGCAACGCGTTTGAAGCAAGAATCGATTCGCAGAAACAGAAATCGACATACGGAGTCATCAGCATGGGATGGCTGGATTTCTTCAAACGGCCTCCACTCCGGCCAAGATCGGCTCAGACGACGGTGACTTTTGACGGCGAAGTCGTCACGTGCCGACGGATCAGTGGCGTTGTGGAAACCGTGCGCTGGGACGACCTGCAGTCGGTGTGCATTGAGACAACCGATCGCGGTCCAGCTGTCGACGATGTTTACTGGGTTCTGGCAGGGGCAAAAACAGGTTGCGTCATCCCCAGCGAAGCGGAGGGAATGAATCCATTGTTGGAGCGGCTGCAAAAACTCCCAAACTTCGATAACCACGCCGTCATCCGAGCGATGCAGTGCTGTGAAAACCAACGGCACGTCTGCTGGCAGCGAGCAACCCTACCCGACCGCTCCTGAAAGCGACTTTTCGCCCAGGATTCGCCCGGAAAACCCGCGTTTTCAGCAGAAAAACGCGAACTTTCAGCGACATATTTTCTCTGAGTCGAATAGACTTGCGTCGAACGGACGAATCCAATATCAATTCACTCGTTCGACACATTCCCCGATAGCTCAATCGGTAGAGCGAGCGGCTGTTAACCGCTAGGTCCTAGGTTCGAGCCCTAGTCGGGGAGCCTTTCGAAAGTCCTCGAAATTCGAGGTACCGACGAGTTAACGCAAAACGCCGCGAGAGATTTCTCCCGGCGTTTTTTGCTTTACTGCCTTTTCCCAAAGGATTTGCGTCGACTCGCCGTCACACTCTGAACTCTCGGTCTTCATCGCGCTTCGAGTGCGGAATCCCATCCACGGCTCGCGAAACCCAAAAACCTGCAAAGACTCTCTTTGTCTCTGGTTAACAGACGCCCAGGAGTTAACAGGCTGGTTGCTCTCGGGGCCCCCGTGAGGAACCCTCTTCGTAAAGTAGCTCTCTCCGGGCAAAGTTGTGACCTATCAGGCAGAACATCTTGCTCTGTCGACGAGCGAACTGTTGAAGAAATCAAAGTCGTCGACATCTCGAGGATGGCAATTATCGTCAGGGCATTCAATCGCACCCTAATCGGGTGCCCGGATCAACCGTTGATTGCCGAGGAATCAGCTGGTTCCGACGAGTCGCAACGTCCGCGGAAAGCGGAAAAACACACGCTTCCATCGATTGAAAGTGGAAGCGCCGGCCAGGAGCGGGTTGTCGTCGGACTGCCCGCTCGACCGACCTTGAAAGATACCGGGAGAAACATGGGCCAATCGGGTTTTGGGGTTTCTGCGGAGCGTGTGCTATGATCGGTCCGATGAGCAAAGAATTCGACGCATAAGGCACGGTACGACCTCCACGTGTCTAATCGCAGACCGGTTTCTACGATGATACACGGTTGAAAGAGTCATCGAAGACTTTAAGCCTGACTGAGCATTCGCCGAGGGGCCAGGAACGATGAGGGAGGAAAGCACTGAATCCACGGTTATCCAGAAATTTGCGGAATACCGGCTCCTTGAGGAACTCGGAGAAGGTGCCTTATTTCGTGTGTTCAGGGCGCGACATGAGCGATTGAAACGCGACGTCGTCATCAAACTCTTGCGCGACGCTAAGAGTGACAATCGCGATGCATTTTTGCGGTTTCGGCGAGAAATGGCCACCCTGGGAGGACTCGAGCACGAGAACATCGTTTGGGCCACAGATGCCGGCGAGCACGAGGGCACCCCGTACATTGTCATGGAGTATCTTGCAGGTCGCACCCTTCAACAAATCATCGCTTGCCAGGCGCCGCTGCGAATCGCTGATATCTGCGAGTTGGCACGCCAAACCGCGATCGGACTAGGTTGGATTCACGATCGCAAAATGGTTCACCGAGACGTTAAACCCTCCAACCTCTTGCTGACTGAGTCGGGATTGATCAAGCTCTTGGACTTCGGGTTGGTGCGGTTCACGGACGATACTGGCACAGGGGAAGGATTAACCGCCACGGCTACGGCTCTCGGAACCCCCGACTACATTGCTCCGGAACAGGCCACAGATAGCCGCTCGGTTGACTCCCGGGCTGACATTTACAGTCTGGGATGCACGCTGTTCGAATTGCTAACCGGCGATCCGCCGTTTACCGGAGCAGAATTCGACACGGCGATCAAGAAAGTGCTGGCCCATACGCGACAGCCGGCGCCTGCCATTCGCAACTTACGGAAAGACGTTCCTCCGGAGCTAGCACAGCTCGTCGACGGGATGCTGGCAAAGTCTCCGAACGATCGGCCACCGTCGGCAGCCGCCGTCGTTGAAGTCCTGAAACCACTGGCGGTGGGTCATGACCTGCCTCTGCTATTCGAGGCAACTCGACCGATTGCTCTCACGGGAATCGGGGGCACTCTCTCGGGGAAAGTCGGAGCGGTCCATGAAATCATTTCAGATGGTAATCGACCCAGTGAACGAAAATGGAAGTTAACGGGCTGGCCGGCGGTGTCCGTAGCGATGATCGTCATTGCCGCTGCAATCTTTTTCTGTAACGCGGGAGCCCCGTGGAAACACTTGAACAGCGAAGGAGCGCCGGAAGGAAAATCTGTTGCCGATCGCAAGACCGGAGACACGTCCGGACAATTAGAAAAAAAACTCGCAGGGCCGGAGACCGTTCCACGGCAGTTACAAACAGAGTTCGACGAGTTGCGGAACGAAGTTGCCGCTGCCAGAGGTGCCACCGCGGCCGAATCGCTACGAATAAGAGAGCGACTGATCGCATTTTGTTCTCGACCGACGGACGATCTCGATTATCGTGGCGCGGCCGAGTTAATGTCATCGTTAAAGTGGCCTGCTGATGCAAGGCAACGAACGGACGTACCGACGGAAGAGCTTAAGTACGCTGGAAAGAATCCAGCCGAGGGTGCTCCGCGTGAAATAGTGGCCGTGTACGGTTCCGGTCGCATGAGACATTGGCTCGGTGTGCGGGCAGTTGGATTCAGCCCCGACGGAAAAATACTGGCAACACCGGGACTCGACGGCGTCGTCGGAATCTGGGATGCCGCGTCCGGAGAGCCGATTGCGCGGTTGCAGAGTTATCCCACAATCTACGAAGCTGTGGGCTTCACCGCCGATGGCAAATCGCTCGTGGCGGCGGCCGGAGGTGGCTGGTTCCACATCTGGGATGTTGCCGACTGGAGGTTTCGACGGGCAGTAGAACCGAAAGGAGTGAAGGTAGCTCCACGGTGGGATAGCGCATGGACGGCCCTGCATCCTCGCGCCGATTTGCTGCTCGCCGCGGGGCAGGATAACGCAGTTCTGTTGTGCGATCCGCAAACGGGACAATTGCGATACGAGCTGAAGGGTCACGCAGCACGCGTCAAATGCGTTAATTTCAGCGGCGACGGTTGGACTGCTGCCTCCGGTGACGACGCCGGAATAGTTCTTTTGTGGGATGTTGCGACGGGCACTCTCCGTAAAAGTTTCGAATCCGGACATGGTCCAATCTGGTCGGTCGCTCTGACTCATGACGGCAGACACATCGCCGTGGGACATGCAGATGGGACAGTGGCATTGACTCAACCGGAGTCACAGGACCCACTGAGAATAATCAAAGTCGCTGGTGTTGCCGGTTCACTTGCCTTTTCTCCTGGCGGCGAACGACTGCTAATAGGAGGCGGGGCAACTGGATATGGCCTGCGCGAGATCGACGTCGACAGCGGTCTGCTGCGGCGCACACTCGATTCGGTCTCACCTTGGTGTCAGTACCCTCGTTATAGCCCCGACGGATCGACGATCGCCTGCGGGTACTGGGATGGAAAGGTCGGGTTGTGGGATGCCGAAACAGGGTTCAGACGGTACGAACCCACCGGCCTCGAAAGCGAGATCCGATCGGTGGCCGCTTCCCCGGACGGCTCGGTGTTGGCGGCAGTAGGCGCTCAAAACTTTGCTCTCATCTGGAATGTCGCGACCGGAATTACCGACACGAAAGTGCAGCTCGCCTTCCGGCCTAAGACCGTGTCCTTTGTGGGAAACTCGGAGCATCTGTTTGCCGCGCAGGATTGGGGGAAGAATGGCGTTAGAACCGTTGGGATCTGGAACGTCTCCAGTGGCCGTAGCGAACAATCCGGGCATCTACCTGCGGATGAGAATGAATCGCCCGCGACGATTCCTGGGCCCGATGCCTCGTTCATAGCGAACCATGACGGTAATAATATGATCAGCATCAGAGATTTGACTGGAAATCAACGTCTGCAATTGCGCAATCCAGCACAAGTTCAAGTGCTGGCGATCAGCCCTAACGGTAGATTGGTCGCTGCCGCTGGACGGGACCAGAGAGTACGCGTCTGGGACGCACTTTCGGGTGACAACCGGTGGACACTGATGACGCCGGGAGTTCACGGAACAGCCTTGGCCTTTTCACCCAATGGACAACTTCTCGCCTGCGGGACCTCTGACACGAAGATCTACTGCTGGGAATTGACCTCGGGAAATGAAGTTGCCGTGATGGCTGGGCATCAACGCAACCGGTTCGGCATTCCAAGTTTGTCATTCAACCCGTCAGGGGCGTTTCTTGCGAGCTGTTCAGGCGACGGCACCGTGATAATCTGGGACGTCGATAAAATGAAAATGCAGAGGTCCATTGCCGTGGGGCCCGTAGGTGGATTGATCAATGCTGTGACATTTCTATCGGACGGTCGACATCTGGTGACCGCCAACACGAATGGGACAGCGTATCTATTGCGCCTCGAGAACCGGTAAAAGCTCCCGCCCGGAAAGACGCAATCATGTCTGATAATGTCACGCAATTTCTATCCCAAATTGCCAGTCTGGGGCTCCTCAATAATGACGATCTGCGAGTGCTGACGACTGAGTTTACCAGTGGTCCACTCCCAAACGATTGCAAAGGTCTGATCGAGCATCTCGTCGCTTCAGGACACTTGACCGAGTTTCAGGCGTCGCTGCTGTCTGTCGGCAGAGGAAGCGATTTGCGGATTGGAAGTTACGTGATTTTGGAAAAGCTCGGGGAAGGCGGGATGGGGTCTGTTTTCAAAGCAGTCCACGAATTGATGCGCCGTACCGTCGCCATCAAAACGATCCGCCGCACCATCGTCGACTCGTGCGCGATTGAGAGATTTCAGCAAGAAATCGAAGCTTTGGGACGTTTGAACCATCGAAACGTCGTTCGCGCTGAACATGCGGGCGAAGCAAAGGGAACCTGGTTTCTGGTCATGGAGTTTGTGCCCGGTGCCGATTTGGCCGAGATCGCCCAAAGACTCGGTCCCCTGCGGACGGCTGATGCCTGTGAAGTCGTTCGCCAAACAGCCCTAGGTTTGCAGTACATCCATGAATGCGGTCTGATCCATCGAGATATCAAACCCTCTAATTTAATGCTCACCGCCGACGGAACGGTCCGAATCCTCGATTTAGGACTAGCTCGGTTTCAAAGCAGCGAATTGAACGATCGACGGTTGACCGCGGCGGGTCAGATTCTCGGTACTGTGGACTACATGGCTCCCGAACAGGCCGCCGGCGCGACAGAAGTTGATATTCGAGCGGACATATATAGCCTGGGATGCTTGTTGTTCAGGTTGTTGACGGGCCATCCGCCCTATCATGGTCCGCACTATCGAGGAAAACTGGAGCGAGTGCTTGCGCACATAAATGACCGATTTCCAGAAATTCAAAAGCAGCGATTGGATCTCCCTGAGCCACTAATTTCTTTGTTGCAGAAAATGGTTGAGAAATCTCCATACTGCCGCTTTCAACGGCCGGCGGATGTGGAGAAGGCGTTGCGTGCGTTCTGTAATGACGCGAAACTTTCGACTTTGTTGGAATTGAAACTGGGCAGTCCTATCGCCAAGTGCTCCGATCAAATGCCAGGTACGACCGTCGACGTCTCGATCGCTTCTCAAACTTTGTCAAGGCGTCCGGAACCGGGATCATTCGTATCCCGATTCGCTTACAAACAAATAGCTGTTTCAATACTCGCCGCTGTCGGACTCATCTGCACCGGACTCTTGATTTCACGAATACGCAGCGACGTGACTGCACCGAAGGGCGACACTTTCGAATCGTTTCAATCGTCTGTCACTCCGCTGGAGACTGGAAAAGAGGCCGAGAGGCCACTGTCTGGGAACCCCAACTTATTGGGCGACGGAATCCGTTCCAGCGCAACAACTCCTGCGACTCGCGAGCCCCTGGATGACATTGTCGAGAGATTGAAATCCGTCGGCGCGAGAGTCACCTCGCGAGAGAGCAACTACACGATTGACGTTCGCAATTCTGCACACTTTACCGACGAACACATTCGTCTCGTCGTCCAATGCCCGAACGTTGTCGATCTGACTATGGAGCACGTGGAGATTTCTGACGAGGGACTTAAGTGGCTTCGGTCCCTCACGCAATTGACTCGGCTGATATTGAACGAGAACTCGATTACCGGAACGGGAATCGAGGAGCTCGCGGACAGTCCCATTAGCGAGACACTGGTCAGTCTGGGTCTCCGCCGGACAAGTATCTCTGATAAAGACGTTCACTTCCTTTTGCAATTTTCTCGACTCGATCGACTGGACCTGTCGGAAACGGCCATCACGGACGAAAGTCTCGAGACATTGAAAAAGCTCCCTTGCCGCGTCCTCAGGCTGACCAGAACTCAGATCTCGGCGGCAGCCGTCAACGAACTCAAAAGTCAGGTTTTACAGCGAGTGATCGATTACTAAGTTAAAGATATACGATCAGTTCCACAGTGACGGTTGCTCACATCTTTCTTGGGTCGATGTTTTGCGGCCGACCAGAAAACCGTCGTTGGCGCGGAGCCATTCCTCCAGGGCACCCTCGGCCTCTCGAGTCCTGAAACGATCGTGTACTCAGCAGATGTGGGATCGGCGTCCATAATGACAGCTCTCAATCCTCACTGCCGTCCATGGCTTCGACGCGTTTCGTCTCACTGGCGCGGTGCGATGTCGCGATTGATTCGAGGTCGTTGATCGCTGTCTGGACGGACTGCACGAGCGGGAGGAGCACCGGTGCGTAGCGAGTCGCAACTCGACGCTTCTCCGATTCCGGTAATCCCTGCTGAGGTCGAAATGACAATGTGAGTTTGTCGCGCCATTCGAATGATGTGGCGGGAGCCAATCGGACTGACACGCCGATGCGCGTCACTCTCGCGAGAGGTTTCTCGATTGCTTATTCCAATCCACCACTGCAGCAATTGTCTGCAGCTCTCGGAGAACGATCGGATCTTCACCCTTCTCAACTCGTGGCCAGAACAAGATTTGTTCCTGAATATCTGGCGCCAGCATCAGCAGATTCATGATCTGCGTCACTCGAGCGCGAGTCATATGTCCAAGCCTCGCTATCTCCGCATAATCCTTGATTTTGCCTTCGCGGATCAGCCGATCGAACCGAATCGCCAGTGCCATCAATTTCGTGATTCGTGGCAGTCGCCCACTTGGAATTACGGGTTCTTGGCCCGCTTTGATGGTGTGCCGACCACCCTTGCCTTGGCGTTTGAAATGAATCGTGGCTTCGATATTCATCGCTCAACTCCGTACTGTTTCGCGAATGTCTGATGCCGTGTCGATTGAGCAAGCCGTGTCGTGTACCAGGCTGCCCGGAGCTCGTGCGTGGTCTGCCGTACTGTGCTCAGCATAAGAAGCAGGCGTACCAACACAGAGATGCCCGTCGCCAGACCGCAGCCGAACGAGGTTATGACCACGTCTGGGCCAAGGTGGCGAACCAACGTCGTCGCGCGAAATCCTGTCTCCTCCCTGGACTGGCGCCTTGTCGCCCCCGGGTTCGACGGGCCGACTGGGATCTAATATGCGGGCCCTGAAATTAAAGCGATTGAGGGAACGGCCCACTGGGACGCGTTGCTGCGTGACTTCTGTTTCCACTCGCCCGCCGACCGAACCAATTATCTCGGCATCGTGCTGACGGCCATTCTGATCCCGCACTTCATCGGATCGAAACTAGCGGCTCTTTTCAACGGGAACCAACCTGGATTGGGGAAGTCGATCCTCCCACAAGTACTCTCAATTGTGCGTGACGGTCATTCGGCTGAAACAACATACGAGTGTGTCCTTTCGCGACTGGCAGGGACAGTGTCACTGTTACTTGCTCATTCGGGATGACCCTGAGTTAGACTACGCACTTGCCGAATAGATCAAAGAAGCCGTAACAAAAACAAACGGTGAAAGCGATTGAGCATTCGCGTTTGGCCCAGCTCTTCAAATCAATCAATGTCGTGCCATCACTGCAAGGAGTTCGCATGAAATGGTCCCGGCGAACGGTAAAGCGAATCGCGTGGACATTTGCTTCGCTCCTATTTCTCTGCGGTGCCCTGGTCGTGTCTTTCGTCGTGTGGGATTGGACGTACATCTGGCGGATGAGCAAACATCCGGTCAACAGCATCCGATCGCCATCCACCTGGCTTTCGATGTCCCCGCCCTCGATCGCGTTCAGGATTTTCTTCGCCGGGATCTTGATCACGGTTGCATTGACTCGGCTGGACGTCGGACACTTTGCGGGAATCACCAAACTCACCCGAGCCACATCATGGCCGAATTCTTTCGCGGATGGAAACGGAAAGTTGGGGCGGTGACTTTGGGGCAGGCCTGCGTGTTCGGACTTGGGTGGATCAGAAGTCAAACACTGGCGGATCGAATCGGGAGTGATAATAAGGTATGGCTGCCACGTACGCGGCACTCTGAGCTTCTGCCACCGCGGAGAGACGCGTAACGGCTGCCGAACACATTGGCCTGACCTGGCTTCTTGCTTGTGATGCCAGAAACTGGGCACCGACTGGTCCACTGGCGCAGTGTTGCTAGCATCGAAAAGCAGGTACGATGTTCCATCGATTCCCTGATCTCTTTCTGCACGTTCTCGCGAGCATCGTCGCATCGCTAACAAGGTTATTTGCAAAACAAGCTGGAGACCTGAGCTTTATTCCGAAACGTTTCGATTCGAACAGTGCCAAGTCAGTGTTTGTTCCTTGCTTGGCTGACGCGATGACGAATCTCGAGTTTGCGGTTGGATGAAAGCGAGCTATGCACATTCGCTGCCCGCATTGCAGCAGTCCTATCGAACTGGTTGACAAAGGAGACGAAGGCGATGTTTCATGTCCTTCGTGTGGGAGTAGTTTCAATCTTGCGAAGGACGTTTCGACGCAAAGGTATCTCGCGTCAGGAAGAATGATCGGACACTTCCAACTTATTGACCGATTGGGGCAGGGCGCATTTGGCGAGGTGTGGAAGGCCCGCGATACGGAATTGGACCGGCCGGTCGCGATCAAAATTCCGCGCAATCAGGATCTGTCTGAGACCGAAAGGGAACTATTTCTTCGCGAGGCTCGGGCGGCGGCCCAAGTCCGCCATTCGAACATCGTGGCTGTCCACGAGATTGGACGTCATGAAGGTCAAATTTACATCGCTGCCGACTTCATTGACGGTGTGAGTCTAGACCAGTGGATCGACGTCCATCCTCTGCCCCTCCGCGAGTCGGTCGAACTTTGTGCGAAAGTCGCCGAAGCGCTGCAACACGCGCATCTGGCTGGAGTCATCCATCGCGACCTGAAGCTCCAAAACATTCTGATTGACAGGGACGGTAATCCCTTTGTGACGGATTTCGGACTCGCCAAGCGGGATGCCGGAGAAGTGACGATGACTATCCAGGGCGCGATCCTGGGGACACCCGCCTATATGTCCCCCGAACAGGCTCGTGGTGATTCACATCATGCGGATTGCCGGAGTGACGTGTACTCTTTGGGCGTCATTCTTTTCCGTCTCGTAACGGGCGAACTTCCGTTCCGCGGCAAGCGGCAAATGTTGATCGTACAGATCCTCAACGAGGAGCCACCTCGATTACGCAAATTGGATGGACGCATTCCATACGATATTGAAACAATTTGCTTGAAATGCCTCGAGAAAGATCCATCACGACGCTACTCATCAGCGTCCTCGCTCGCCGATGACCTTCGATGCTGGTTGACCGGTTATCCCATCACGGCACGCCCGATAAATCTATTGGAGCGGAACTGGCGCTGGTGTCGACGTAATCAAACAATCGCATCGCTGACGGCTGCGACGATCCTATTCCTTTTGACGGGGATGAGCATCTCGACGTATTTCGCGTTGCGGTTGTCTAGCCTTAACCTCCAATTGTCAGCGGAAACTGTCAAGGCTCAGTCGCAGGCTGAGGCTGCGCGTCGAAGCCACTACGCTGTCAATATGGTCAGCGCCGCCCGAAGTTGGGAACGGGGGGAAATCGACGTGCTCCTCGAATCCCTCAAGTCGACGACACCTGAAATTGATGAGTCGGATCTACGCGGATTCGAGTGGCACTTCTGGCATCGTCTTACTCATGGCTTCGTCATGGAGTGGGTAGGCAAGTCAATAGCTGTGAGCCCCCTGAGATTTTCTCAGGACGGAAGTCTGCTCGCCGCTGGAAACTCTGTGAGCGGCGTCGAACTCCTAAATGCCCAGACCTTAAGCAACTTGTTGACTTTCGACTTCGAAGATGCAATTGACCTTCAATTCTCTTCGGACGGTCAACGGCTCACTGCCATTAACAAACGAGGTGAACTTAAAACGTGGATTACTGCAGATGGCACGATCATCTCTGAAGCGAAGTTCAGTTTGCCTGCGTTTCCATATTTACGCTTTTCGACGAATGCAGGCGATCTTGCGATCGTGTCCGAGACTGCTCCTGGATCAGAAATGTGCTCAATCAATATCGTGGAGATTCCCTCCGGAATCTCAAAAGCCCAGATCACTCTTCCGATACTATTTGACACGTTTGCATTCAGCGGCGATGGACTGCGTATTGCCGGAGGTTTCATCAAGAACAGGGGTTTGGGCTCTGCGTCCCAATGCGTAACCATATTCGATGCATTATCAGGCCAGCCGATCCAGGAATGGGAGACTAACCACAGGGCCCCCATTTCACAGATCACGTTTGGTCCGAATGATCAAAGCATTGTTACCGTTTCTTATGACGGATCAGCAATACTATGGACTTTATCCGATGCGAAGGAAGTTGCGTCCATCAATGGACTTGATCCATTCTCAAAAGTTGCGGCCGTCCGTGGTGACGGAAAACAAATCGTCGCAACTTCACTGGAGCAGCAATTTGCAAACGTATGGAATATCGACAACGAATCCAGACTTTTAAAAATGACCGGCCATGCAGGAAGCGTTTCATCTGCCGCGTTCACTCCAAATGGTGACTATATTGCGACAGGAGGCGATTCCGATCGAACGATTAAAGTGTGGCGTGCAGCCGTCGACGCAACTTTGTTTGTGGAAATTGAAGAGAATAATGCCATAGTCCAAGACGTTGATTTCAGCCCAAACGGTGGCACACTTGCGACAGCCAGTACGGGCTCAAGCGTGGATTTGTGGGACGCGGACAATGGGGAACTGAAGCATAGACTTTTGGGTCATATGGGAATCGTAACTGATGTGGAGTACAGTCCGTCAGGAGATCGAATTGGGTCTGCCAGTGAGGATCAGACGGTCCGACTGTGGGATCCGGCAGCCCTGGTTGAACTCAAGGTGTTTCGTGGACACAAGGAAACGGTGAATTCACTCGTATTCAGCCCTGATGGAAAAAGAATTTACTCTTGCAGCGACCATTCGATTAAAGCCTGGCTCGCCGATCGTGCAACGGAAGTGTGGTCGTTCGACTGCGATATTGGTTCCATACGCCGACTCGCAATAAGCCCAAACGGACAACTCCTTGCAAGTTGTGGAACTCCGACGCTAATGCTGCGCGAGGCGGAAACAGGTAAACATGTTCGCGATCTTACTCAAGCAGGTACTTTTCACGTTTCCACGGTCGCGTTCAATCAAGAGGGAAGTCAAATCGCTGGGGCAAGTAATGAAGGCATCAAGGTGTGGGATGTCGCCACTGGAGCGGAAGCGCTAGTGATGAGAGTACCCGGCGCAGGATATGAAATTCGCCATATTGAATTCAGCCCTGATGGAAACAGAATAGCTGTCGCAACATACACTCAGAACGTTTATCTATTTGACGCAGTCACCGGCCTCCTCGTTTTCTCTTTTAACAGTGGAAAAAACATGCGAGAAGCGTCAAGTCACGGAATCGATTTCAGTCCTGATGGCAAAAGGCTTGCAGTTCCATTCTCGAATGGAATTAGAATTCTTGACGCAAACGGATTGCATCCTTAATGATCTGGGTGAAGCGAGGCACAGGGTGTGTGTCGCAGGCGTTCCTCATCTGAACTGACTGAAAATCTCAGTAGGCTTGTGAATCGGCTGGTTGGTAATTCCGGATTGGTCACTTGTCATGCCCCTCACCTCCCTCTCCGCATGGCTGCTGCTGAGCAAGCCACGGCGGGCACAGAAACCAGCAACCATGTGATTGACGAACGGAAAGCACTAACGTTGTCTGCACCCGAAAAATCGCGGCTGTTCGGCAAGATCGAAGAAGTCATCGGACCGGAGACGGGCCTACCTTCGCGTACAGCGTGATGTGCAGTGGGACACTGGTGCAATGCCAGTCAGTGGAACGCCTGCCAATCGGCGTGAAGGTGCAGTTGAGACGGAAGGACGGGGGCTACGTTGTCGTTTCGCACGAACGATGAATCTGACTTACGCATGCACCCGGTCCATGTCGAGAGATGTCTGCCAGTCAACTTGCAGCAAGAATGCTAACGTATCCGCGATCGTAGCGACGTCGATCGATTCTTTAGTTTAATTACTGGTCACAGCCGTGGATCCGCTCACAATCTCAACGATGCCGGTTCCCTGATCAGCCCGCACGGTCGGCTTCGGAGTGGCCTGCCTTGGTTGAACTGAGCCAGTAGAAATGAGAGTCTTCCTGCCGAAGAAAGGCAAGGAGGAAGATCAATGGCCCGAGGAGTTGGTAAGCGTCACAGTCCGTCTCAGATTGTTGAGA
>Ga0105238_10000360_pt1 | contig 48787 bp, 48 predicted proteins | sample KBSC34metaG_FD_81526 | JGI IMG/M metagenome (GOLD analysis project Ga0105238, IMG submission 81526) | Corn rhizosphere microbial communities from Kellogg Biological Station, Michigan, USA - KBS C3-4 metaG | ecosystem: Host-associated > Plants > Roots > Rhizosphere > Soil | place: Michigan, USA...
CCGTCGCGCCCAAGCCCAGCCCGGTGAGCAGCGCACCGCCCGCCAGCCGATGCACGTGACCCCACCTCCGTCCGTACCGCAGCGCCAGCGGCTGCAGGACGACGATGTACACGCCGTTCAGCCCCAGCAAGAGCCCGATCCTCTTCACGTCCAGGCCGTGCGCGCTCATGTCGAGAGGAAGCGCCACGATCACCTGCGCGAAGGCCACGAGCAGGACCACCTGGATGAGGGCGAACGTCACGAATGGCCGATCACGAAACGGCGCCCAAAGGCCGGGGCGCTGGCTGTCGGGACTTCCTGGCCTCTCTCTCGCGCCGGACCCGTCGATGCCCGCGGTCGCGGCCACGAAAGCCACGGGCCGGGTCTCGGGCACGCCGAGGAACACGATGACGGTGTAGGCAAAGGTCGAGAGCGCGTCGATCACGAACAGCGCCCCGAAATGATCGACGGCCAGGGCCCCACCGAGGGCCGACGCCACCGCGAACCCGAGGTTCATCGCCCAGTAGAGGAGGCCGTAGGCGCGCGCCCGATCGGCGGGGGGCACCAGATCCGCCACGGCCGCTTGCAACGGCGGCCGGCAAAGGTCGGTGAAGAAGCCCAGCAGCGGCGCGAGAACGACGATGATCCCCGTCGAACGCGCGCCGCCGAGCGCGAGCATGAACGCTCCCGAGGCCGCCGTGCCCCCGAGCAACGTCGCGCGCCGGCCGAGGCGATCGGCCAGCGCGCCCCCCACCGGGCCGGCCAGCAGCCCGCCCGCTGCGTAGAGGCTGATCACCAGGCCGGCCAGCTCCGGTGACAGGCGGCGCTCGCGCGTCAGATAGAGGCCGAGCAGGAGAAAGACGGCGCCGCCCAGGCGGTTGAGCAGCATCCCGCACCACAACGTCCAGTAGGCGCGGGGCAGCCCGAACGGACCGAGGCCGGCGACCGGGCCGACGGTGACCGTGTCGTTGGCGGGCACGGCGCGCGAACGCAAATCCAGCGTCGCCGGCGTCGGTCTCGTCGCCTCGGTTCTCTCGTCGATCTCGTCTTGTGAGGGGCTGCGGCTCATCGTCGTCTCCGGCGGGAGGCCGAAGACCGAGAGTCACCGAGCGCGACCCGCGGCCTTCAGCCGGGGTCGTCTCGAGGTCTGTCGTTCAGACGCGCGCGACCCGGGCCGGACGGTCCTTACGGACCACCGAGCACATCGGGACGTGGCGCTGATTGAACGTCGACATCGGAACTGAATGAAGATAACGGATTGGACCGGCGAGCACAATCCGCTTTCTATTGCGGCCTCGGACGGCTCAGGTCGTTCTCGGCCGGTTCGGCCGGCTCTTCTCCAGACCCCGCAGCGGCCCCCGAGACGTGGACCAGGACCATGCCGGGGTCGAGCCGCGCCAGCGTTTGCGCGAAATGAAGGGGAGTGTCGTAGGTGATCGCCGTGTAATCGGCCTCCGTCATGCCGATCGAGCTCACCCCCGCGCAATAGAAGCAGGCGTCGTACCCGGTGAGCTGAGGCTCGACGCCGGTCAGATCTTTGAAGTCAGCGACCAGGCACTCGGTGAGCTTGGGATGCGCGTGGCCGGACGGCCGGCGCGAAACCGCCAGCACCCGCTCGACCGCCGGATTCTCGAGACACTCGAGCAGCACCCCTTCGCCGACCATTCCGGTCGCGCCCGTGACGATGACCTTCATTGCTGGAAGCCTAACCTGAACGAATTGAAAGGGACGGCGGACGCTCAGGCGCCGGCGGACGTGCCCAGTCGCAACGCGCGCCTCACCACCGTCAGCGTCAGGCCCGTCCGCGCGGCCAGCTCCGCCGTGGTGGGGCGCTTGCCGGTCTCGGCCGCCAGCGCGCGCGCGGCCATCAGGACCTGGCGTAGTTGCTCCGGCTGCGGCGGAGGCTCCGCTCCCACCAGATCGACGCCGGCCTCCTCCAGCGCGCCGATCAGCTCCTCGATCTCGCCGTAGTCGACGGGCTTGTCGACCAGCTCTTCGCTGAGCGTGTTCAATGTCAGCCCCTCCGGATGCCCGGCCTTGATGGCATCGAAGATCGCCTGCAGCTTTGGTGACAGGGCCATGCTCCGCCGTCTACCACAGCCTCCCGATCTTCGTGGTCGATCCGCGCGAGCCGCCGGGTCAAGCGTCGGTGCGATCGAGGAGGTAGCCGAGGCCGCCCATCCGGTACCAGTGATAGCCGTAGGGCTCCATCACGATGCGGTGACGACCCCGCCCGTCGGCGTCGCTGTGATCGCCCGTGAGGAGGTTGACCAGCTTCTGGCCTCCGTCACGGCCGACCCCCAGCTCGATCTCCACGGCCTCGTCGCGCAGGTTGTGGACCAGCAAGACGCTGTTGTTGCGCCAGTCATAGCGAAGCGCCAGCACCCCCGGCTCCGCGATCCGCAGGACCTCGAAGTCCCCCCACCCGATCTCCGGCACCTCCTTGCGCATGCGGATCATTCGCTCGGTCCAGTTCAGGAACGACTCCGAATCCCGTCGCTGGGCGGCGGCGTTCACCTTCTCGAAGCCATAGGGGCCGCCGGAGATCACCGGCAAGATCGGCTTGTGGGCGCGCGTGAATCCCCCGTTCGGCTCCGTCGACCACTGCATCGGCGTGCGCGCGGCGTTGCGCTCGGGAAGCCGCAGATCATCTCCCATGCCCAGCTCGTCGCCGTATCTGAGGACGGGTGTGCCAGGTAGGCTGAAAAGCAGGCTGTAGGCCAGCTCGAGCCGGCGGCGATCCCCGCTCAACATGGGCGCCAGCCGGCGGCGGATGCCACGGTCGTACAGCTGCATGTCGTCGTCGGGGCCGAACGCGGCGAACACTTTCTGGCGCTGCGCCTCTTTCAGGCGCCCCAGATCCAGCTCGTCGTGGTTGCGCAAGAAGATGCCCCACTGCGCCGTGGCGGGCCGATCGCGCGTCGACTCGAGCGCCGCCGCCAGCGGACGCACGTCGCCGGCGGCCAGCGCGTAGAACAGATTCTGGTTGACCTGGAAGTTGAACATCATGTGCATCCGGTCGCCGTCGTCGCCGAAGTAGTGCATGTCCTCCTTGGGCAGGACGTTCGCCTCGGCCAGAATGATGGCGTCGCCCTGACGCCACTGCAGAAACTCACGCATGTCGCGCAGCATGCTGAATTGCTCGACGTGCTTCTTGCCGGCACCCTTCGTCTCGATGACGAAGGGGATCGCGTCCATCCGGAACCCTGCGACCCCCAGCTGCAGCCAGTAGCCCATGATCTTCCGGATCTCCGCCTGCACCGCCGGGTTCGACGTGTTGAGGTCCGGCTGGAAATCATAGAAGCGGTGGTAGTAGTAGGCCTTCGCCACCGGGTCGAAGCTCCAGGTGGTCTTCTGCACCCCGGGAAAAACCATTCCTTCATCGAAGTCCTTGGGGCGCTTCTTCGACCATAGATAGTAGTCGCGGTACTTGGACCGCTCGCTCTTGCGCGCGTCCTTGAACCAGGGGTGCTGGTCGGAGGTGTGGTTCACCACCAGATCGATGATCACGCGAATTCCGCGCTGCTTGGCCTGATGCGTGAACTCGACGAAGTCCCCCAGTGTGCCGTACACCCCGTCGACGGCGTAAAAGTCGGCGATGTCGTAGCCGTCGTCTCGACGTGGCGACTTCTGAAACGGGTGCAACCACAGGCACGTGACGCCGAGCCCGGCCAGGTAGTCGAGGCGGCGCACCAGTCCCTCGAAGTCCCCGATGCCGTCACCGTTCGAGTCCATGAAGGTGCCGACGTTCAGGCAGTAGATGACCGCGTTCTTGTACCAGAGGTCTTTGATCACCGGGCAAGCTTGAAGGACGGCCGCCGACGCGTCCATGCGGCAACGGCGCCGCCGGCAGGCCGTCACGGTCTTCGGACATGCGCATCTTTTCGAGCGCACGCCGGTGGAAGCGGGTCACGGAGGGTCGCGCCGACCGACGGGCCGTCGGGCAGGCCGCGCGACCAGCGCAAGCAGCAGCCAGACGAGAGGGACGGCGCGCAGCGGGCCGTCACCATCGCGGCGACCAAGCCTGTCACCTCCATCGACAGCCAACGCGCACGAGCAGCCCGAGGACGAGCACTTGGTCGCGGGCGGATCCGGTGCGACGGGCGTCCCGCCCGCGCCTCCGTTCTCCGCCGGCGTCGCGCCACCAGCGCCGGCCGCGCCTGCCGCACCGCCGAGCCCGTCCGCCCCCCCGGCGCCCCCGGCGCCCGTCGGCGTTTCACATGATCCCCAGCGTCCTCCAGCGCACACCCGGCGGCTCGCGTGGCCCCGGTACTCGCAGTCCTCGACGGCGTCGTCGAGGCAGCCGCGCTCGCACACCACGCCTTCCGCCCGGATCATCGCGCGCACCGCCTCGATGCGCGCCGGGATCCATGTCTTCAGCCGCTCGACCTCGGCGGCGTACGTGCCGGCGACGGCGGCATTCAAGGGATCTCGCCCGAGGGGCGCCCACACGGGCTCGACCTCGACCGCGATGATCGGCCTCACCAGCGCGTCGAGCGCCAGCAAGCTCTCGATCAGCTTGGTCTCTTCGGCCACGCCGTTGCTGAGCTGGCACATGATCTCGAGGTAGCGCGGCCGGATCTCGGGATTGTCGCGGATGTTCTGTCCGACCCGGTTGGGGGTACTACATCCCGGTCCACCGGAGCAGGCGTGCACCAGAGGCGTTTCCGGCGCGCGAACCTGAGGAAAGGGACGGAACATGTCGTCGAGATCCCACGGAAAGTACCAGCGCCGATCCGTTCGCAGGTCCAAGGACAGGTAGTTGTTCCGGTTCCCGAGCACGGTGTCGCCCGTGTTGGCCAGCAATTCGCGCAGGGCCTCTTGCCGCAGCAGCGAGTCCAGGTGGATGGCCTGATCGGTCCGGGCGTACCACCCACCCGGAAAGCTTACCGGCGCCTCCGCCAACCACGCCGCGAACAGATCGGTGGCGGCGTTGGGGGGACCGTCGTCGTACTCGACCTGATCGACGCAAGCGAGGTCGGTGGTCTTCAGCAGCGTCCCGTCGTCGCCGTCCGAGCCGAACCGAGCCTTCACCGCCGTGCGGTCGATGTCCTCGATGAGGACGTAAAGCCCCTGATACTCCGTGGCGCCGGTGTCCGAGAGCTCGACCGTCAGGCGCGCGTAAGCGACCCCGCTGACCTCGGGAAGCTCCTCTCGCATCAACCGCCAGGCCAGGTGCTCCGTCAGCATGGCGCTCAGCGTGCCGGGGTTCGGGGTCGATCCCGGCCCGCCGGTCCGTCCCGCGTCGTCGGCCATGCCGCTGTTCAGGCTCAGCTTGCGGAAGCCGAGCGGGCCGCGCGCCGCCGGCCACCGCTGCCCGGGGACCTCTCGGTTGAAGTCCAACTTGATGGGCAGCTTGGCGCGGGTCTCCGAGCGATCCCGCTTCCTGCGAAAGCCGATCGCGATGGGAGGCTCGTCCTGCCCACAACGAAACTGCGCTGCGAAATACGGATACTGGTCGTCGCAGTCCTCGCCCGAGATCATCGAGCTCTGAAAGGCGGCCCACGTCGCGGACGTCGTCTGCAGGTAGAAATCCAGGACGTCGTCGGGGTCCCGGAACGGATCGCCGCAATCCGCGCGCGCCGGTGCCACGCCCGCCAGGGTCGAGGCCAGCAACGCGCCGGCGATCGTGACCAACCGGAGTTGTCGTGACGCTCCATTGCCGCGCGCCCACATTGCCCGGACCTTACACAATCCGGCGCTGGTCACCTACGAGCGGTCGCTGTGCGCTGCGCTGATTGGGCCTACGCACGTGGGGCGAGATGTGTTTCAGGCCGCCGCCCTCAATCAAGGCGGCCAGCTCCTGGTATCCACCGATCGGATTACCGTCGACAAAAATCACCGGCACGGTCCGACGGCCGTGGGCCCGCTCGACCAACTCGGTGCGGGCCGGCCGGTTGTAGGTGACGTCGACGGTCTCGAAAGCGATGCCTTCGCTTCGCAGCAGCGCCTCGGCGCGACGGCAGTAGCCGCAGTAGCTGGTGGAATAGACGACGACTCTGGATGTTCCCATCGTTTCTCGCAGATCTTGAGATGCACTCGACCGCGGCGGGTTTCTCAGCAGCCGCTTCGAGTGCGTCGGCGGGACCTGTCGCGGCGTCGGTTCGTCATCCTGCCCGAATGATCTATGGAATCACTATCGTTATCTATTGACCACCCTTCCACGCCAGGAGTCACCACGGTCTCGAACATCGTTCCCGCTTCCCTTCGCAGCGCCCACACCCGGGCCGCCATCGCCGGCATGCTCGCCGCCATCGCCGGCCTCGCCTGCCAACATCAGGCCCAGCGCAGGGCGACTCCAGTGACCGCGCCCTCCTCCGCCGGACCCGTCAAGCTGCTCAGCGCCCGGTTCGAGGCGCGCTCGATCCGCAAGATCGAGGTCGGCGACTTCACGGACTTCAACTTCGAACGCGCCGGGGAGCCGTTCATCGTGTTCCCCACGCCTCCCGTGAATCTGAAGGTCGACCGCCGGCCGTTCCCCGCGGTCGATGTTCAGGGTGGTCCGGACGTCAGCGCCATCGACATCTTTGCCGAGACAATCGGCCCCGGAGCGGCGATTGAGCGCGCGGCGCGGTCGCTTCCGGTCATGGGCTACGTGGTCGACGGAGCCGTCGAGATCCGCGCCGGGGAGCGCTCGCGATCCGCCGAGGCCGGCCACTCGTTCGACCTCCCCGCGGGTCCGGAAACGGTGACGCTGACCAACCGGTCGCCGAGCGCACAGGCGAAGATCGTGACGTTCGAACCCAACCCTTGACGTCGGGCTTGACGATAATATTCATGCATATTATAAGCATGAATATTAAGGAGGCCCGTCATGTGGACCAAGACCTACAGCACGACCGTCAAGGGGATCCCCGTCAACCGTCTTTGGAGCGTCTGGAGCGATGTCGACGCCTGGCACACCTGGCAGCCGGATCTCGACCACGCCAAGCTCGACGGTGTGTTCGCCGCCGGTTCGACGTTCCAGCTGAAGCCGAAGGGGGGACCGCGGGTCCGGATCGCGCTTCTGACCGTCGAGCCGAACCAGCGCTTCGTCGACCTGACCCGGTTCCCGCTGGCCAAGATGTACGGCGAGCATCAGTTCATCCCGCGGGGCGACGAGGTCGAGATCCGCACCAGCGTCAGCGTCGAGGGCGCGCTGGGCTTCCTCTGGCGCAAGCTGGTCGGCGAAGGCGTGGCGCGCAGCCTGGAGGAACAGACCCGCGGCCTGATCGCGCGAGCGAGGGCCTCGTGAGCGCCGCGCCCCGCTACTGGCTGGGGGTCGTGTCGCGGAGTCACGTCGAGCGGGGCGTGGCGGGCGGCTTCGCCCAGCTCTGCCACGGCAAGCGCGCCCCGCTCGACCGCATGCAAGTCGGCGACTGGCTGATCTACTACTCGCCGCGGACCGACATGGACGGGGGCGCGCCGCTGCAGAGCTTCACGGCGCTCGGACGCGTCACCGGCGCATCGGTGTACGAGCACGCGATGAGCGCCGACTTCGTGCCGCACCGCCGCGACGTCGCTTACGTCCCCTGCCGGCCCGCCCCGATCGCCCCCCTGGTCGACAAGCTGTCGTTCGTGAAGGATCCGAAACGCTGGGGCTACCCGTTGAGACGGGGTGTGCTTCCTCTGACGGCTGACGACTTCGCGATGATCGCGCGCGCCATGCAGGCACGGATCGGCGAAACTACGCGCGATGGCTAGGCCCACCAAGGCAACGGACGGCACGTCCCCGTTTTCCGTCGAGGAGGCGAACGACAGCACCGGCTTTCTGCTGTGGCAGGTCACCTCCCTCTGGCAGCGGCGGGTGGCCGAGGCGCTGCGGCCGCTCGAGCTGACTCAGGTGCAGTACGCGCTGCTCGCGAGCCTCCTCTGGCTTTCGGGCAAGGGCGAGGAGGTGACGCAGTCGCGGCTGGCGGCGCACGCCAAGCTGGACGTGATGATGACGTCTCAGGTGCTGCGCGCGCTGGAGGGGCGCGGCCTGCTCGAGCGCCGCCCTCACCCCACCGACACACGCGCCAAGGCCCTCCGCCTCACCGCCGGCGGCCGGGCCCTGACCACGCGCGCCGTCCCCGCGGTCGAGACCGCCGACGCCGCGTTCTTCGCGTCGCTGGGCGCGTCTCGCGCCGGCCTCAACCGAAACCTGCTGGCGTTGATCGAAGCACACGGGAGCGGCGGGGGGTCTTGATTCGGCAGCGCACGGCCATCGTCGTGCCCCGTTGCCCCTCCCGTCACGTCTTCTTTGCGCCGTGCAGCCACGGCGCAAAGGAGACCCCCAGGATCGCCCCTTCTGCGCTCAGCAGGCGGCAGACGGTCTGTCCCCACGGCTCCTTCCGCGTCGGATGCAGCAGGCGAATCCCTTGCGCGCGCAGCTCCTGCTCGGCGTCGGCGACCGCCTGTTCGCTGGCGACCTCGAATTCGACGCTCACCTGAGGAACCGGCAGGTCTCGGGGCCACTCGCCGACTCCGAAACAGGCTTCGGCGGCCTGAGTGAGTGGCCAGACGCCGAAGTGCTTGCTCCCTTCGATTCGCTCGCTGAAGACGTAGTCAGGGTCGCCGCTGCCGGCCTCGAGTGGCAGACCGAAGGCGCGCGTCAGCAGCCCGCGGGTCGCGCCGGGGTGCGCGCTTGCGCTGATCAGGGAAACGCTGGCGATGAATTGAATCTGCATGCCGTGTCCGTAGCACCGGCGCACGAGCGTGTCTTGAACGTTTCGGACAGGGCGGTCGCGGGGACTAGGCTGCCGTCACGGGGTACCCGCGCAGGGTCGCGGGTGTCAGGCCGGTGAGCGCGCGGCATTCACGCGTGAGGTGCGGCTGATCCGCGTATCCGGCGTCGAGCGCGAGCGCCGCCAGGGAGGTGCGGCCGGGTGAGGCGGCCGCCGCCGCCACGAAGCGGCGCAGTCTCCAGATGCGCTCGAACATCTTCGGCCCGTACCCCAGCGCATCCACGCAGCTTCGCCGCAATCGCCTTTCGCCCACCCCCAGCGCCGACGCCAGAGTGGACACGGAAGGATCTCGCAGGGTCGCGGGACCGCTCAGCAGGGCGATCGCTCCGGCGACCACGCGGCTCGGCGGGACGGAGGCCAAGGTCCAGGCGCCGATCCGATGTCCCAGCACCGCCGCCGCTTCGGCGGGCGAGCGGATCCCGCGCAGCGTCTCGGCCAGCGCCCGGGCGCGATCTCCCACGACGTCGTCCGCGGGGACCCGGGCGTCGAGCAGGTGCCGCGCGGGCACGCCGAGCACGGCGGGCGCGATGCCGGGCCGAAAACGCGCGCCGACGATGAGCCCTCCCGCCTGCGGCCCCAGCTCGACCGCCTTGGTGTCCGGACCGGCGATCACCAGACGACCGCCCGTGAAGAGCAGGTCCATGCATCCGTCCGGGATGACGCGATCGACGTGAGGCGCGCCCGACGCGCCGGACCGCGCGACCCACACGCACGCAAGATGTTCCCGCAGGGGCGGACCGACCGGCCACTCCAGGTACGTGGCCCCGCGAAGAGTCGTGAAGCCCCGACCAGGGACGATGTCCACCTGTTTGCGCACGGTCTTCAATCTCTGGCGACGACCTCAGTCCAGCATCTTTTGCATCACCTGCCAGGTGGCCGTATCCTGGCACAGCGTGCAGCTCGGGCCATAGAACATCGGCCGGAGGGCGGTGTCGCCCATCAACTGGACGCGCATCCAGCCCGTGAGCGCGATGATGAACGGGTTCAGGGCGCCTCCTCCTCCGCCTCCGACCCAGCTCGTGTGGGTGGCGGCGAGCTGCTCGGCCAGCATCACCGGCTGATTGGTGATCCCGTTGAAGGACGTGACGTGCCCGCTACAGGGGAGCGTCGTGTCCATGCCGCCGCACATGAGAAGAGCCGGCCCGTGAAGACTCTTCGTCGCCATCGATCCTTCGATCGGCGCGATGGTGACGATGCGCGCGTCGGCACCGGCGCGCATCGTCGAGAGGGCGCCCTCCGAATGTCCGCTCGCGCCGATGTGCGATGTGTCGATGTGCTGATAGAGCACGCTCGACGGATCGCTGTTCTGTTCGATCACCCAGGTCACGCCCACCAGCATCGGCGGGGGATCGCCCATCGATACCTGCGAGCTGTTCGAGGCGATGACCACGAAACCATGAGAGGCGAGCTGGTTCAGGAGGCGGGCGTAAAGGCTCGGCGTCGTCCCGTGGCCGTTGCCCCAGGTGATCACGGGGTGACATGACCCCAGGTCCTTCGGACGAACGAGGGTGAAGGTCGGTGGCGCGCCCCCGTCGACGCCGACCCCCGCGGCGGGACCGACGTCGTTCTCGGTGACGACGGCGAAGGGGCCCGCCTTCGCCGGATCGGCGGTCGGGAAACCTCCCGGAACGCACGCGCCGGAGCCGCCGTCCGTCACGCCTGCATCGGGCGAACCGCCACTGCCGCCGCCGGATCCGCCGCTGCCGCCGCGACCATCATTGACGCCACCCCGGCCGCCGGCGCCCGGCCCGGCACTGCCGCCCGAGCTGACGGCACCAGTCACTCCCCCTCTGCCCGTCGTCCCGCCCGTACCGGTACCGCCGCCGGTCCCGCCTGCGGTGGCTCCCCCGGTCCCGTGTGTACCGGACTCAGGGGCGCTGCAGCCGGCGCCGACCAGGGCCATCGTGGCCATCGTGACCATCATGGCCAGGATGATCCCGGTCAACCGAGTGGGTCGGAACGTCAACGTCATCGAGCCCTCCCTTTCGTCAATCGGGGGTCCTAGGAAGTTCCGGTTGGCCCCGAAACTGGCTCATCGCCAGGGACGGCTGACGGTCCTTGAATGATCTCAGGGCGTTCCGGAGGCGGGAGGGAGCGATCTCGCCATCAGCGCGGCGATCTCGCTGGCGCTCAGCGCGCGGTTCCAGATGGCGAGGTCGTCCAGATCGCCGCTCAGCTGGCGGCCATTCATGTTCCAGCGGCCCACGTAGAGCGTGGAATCGCCCGCCGAGATGTCGGACGGCCGTGTCTCCTGATCTCCGACGCTTCCGTCCTTGTACAAAGTGACGAGGTTCGCCTCGACATCCACGACCGCGGCGAGGTGCATCCAGCGCGCGGTCTGAACGCATTCACACTCGACGAACAGGTAATCCATCAAAGGTGCCGACCAGTAGGCGAAATCGAATCGAGCCTGGGGGAGGCGATTGTCGATGTTGAGCTGCCAGCCGCCGGCCCCGAAGACCTCCGTGCCCGCGATGGCGACCCAGGTCCCGTCGTCCATCGCCAGTTGCTCGGCCGACAGGCGCACCCAGATTGCGATCGTGAAGCTGGGCGTCGGGGCGGGAAGGCCATGGACGGCGATGGAGTCGCCCCGATCGAGTCGAAGCCCGCCCGCAAAGTGCCCGTCTTCGATCCAGGTGACGGTGGTCAGCGCCAGCTGGCCGTCGTGTCCATTTCCAGAGGTGTCCTTCGCGACCGTTCCCGCGCCTTCGTCGAAAGCGAAGTGCGCGACGAGGCCCTCGGCAAGATCGATGGGTGGCAGCCCGACCGCATCGAGGGGAGCGCCCCCGCAGCCGGTCAGCGCCAGCGACCACAGTCCGGCGATCGCGAGGCGGCGAACGTCGCTCACGGCATCACCTGGAGCGTCGCGGTCAACAGCAAGGACGGATAGCCGACGGTGGCGACAGCCGCGTCGACGAAACGCACGAAGGGGTGGGGGGTCGCCACCAGAGCCTGAAGCTCGGTCGCCAGAGCGGCCCGGGAGCCGATGGCGACCGTGACCCCGAGGCCGCCGCCAAATGCCGCGGACCACCGCTGCGAATCGCGTCCCTCGTAGCGTCCGGCGCCCACCCCCGCGACGCTCACGTCGAGGGCGCCGGCACCGAGGCTGGCTGACAGGCGAACGCGCTTGCCCGATCTGAAACCGCCCGCCAGCTCCAGCAAGGCCAGGCTCTGGGAGACGGTCGCCGATCCGTAGCGCGAATCGACGCGAGGACGAGTGCCCAGCCCCGCGGCGGTGACGCGCGCGGAGATCCAGCTCCAGACGCGAACACGGATCCGTCCGACGGGAATGACCGCGGGCGGCGGCCCATCGAGGCTGTGCAAGATGCCGACGCCCATCTCCACGGCCACGGCCAGATCCCCGGCCGGCGGCACGGGCGCGACGGGGTGGGCCGCTTCCTCGATGGTCCGATCCGGCTCGGGCGCCGCTCGCTTGCGCCGTGTGCCCTCGCCGTCGATCGCCAGCTCGAGCGCGCTCGCTCGCAGCAGCTCCAGCGCGCGGGCCGATAGAGCCTCGGGCATTCGCTCCGGATCGTCGACCGTCACAGTGGACCGGCGGACGGCCATGCGCCGGCCGGAGCGCTGGACCACGCAGAGCTCGGCCACCCCCGTATCAGGATCACCGAACACGGCCAGGACGGTGCCGCCCGCCGAATCCTCCCGCACGCCCTCGATGACCGCGGCCGGGTCGGTGGCAGGGTTGGAATCCGCCAGGATCACCTGAAACTGGTCAGCCGACAGCTCATTCCTGATACGGGCCAAGCTCCGACGTAACGCCGATGAGGCCGTCGTTGGGTGCAGCACAATCACCGGACCGGCGTCCGGCGCTCCCTCCGCCGCGGCAGAGGACGAAGCGGCCAGCAGGGCCGTCAGGACCACCCGTGCAGCCAGCGCCGGGCCGCTCAGCGGCGCCTGAGATCGTGGTTTCAATGTCCCCGCTACCGAGGTTGTGCCGCGCGCACGAAGGCCTGCGCCGCATTCGCATAGGTGCCGCGCGGAAATCTTTGCAAGTAGTCTTGCGCGACGGCGAGCGCTTCGGCCGTCCGGTTCGATCGCTGCAAGAGCGTGAGCTTCCTCCCCAGAGCGTCCGAGGCGTGCGCGCCGTCGGGGGCCTCCGCCAGGTACCGGTCATACCAGCCGAGGGCACTCCCCGGACCTTCTGGATCGGCGTCGTGCAAACGCCCGAGCAGGAAAGCGGCTTCCCGGGACCGATCGGACGACGGGAAGCGCCGTCGCTGCGTCGTCAAAGCTTGGCGGGCGAGCGCAAAGCGACCCGCATATCGCGCGGCGTTCGCCAGGGCCCAGAGATCTTCGCTGTCTGCCCGCTCGAGCACGGTCGAGAGCCCACCGCGCTCCGCCTCCGCAATGACGTCGAGCGCCTTGTTCTGTGCGAGCGCGGCCGACCATCCCCGGTAGGACCACCGCGCCGGTTCCAGCGGCCGGGCGCGCATGGTCGGTGGCGCCTCCGCCGATGACGGCACGGCGGTCGTGTGGCCCGCCGGGTGAGACGGCGCCGTCTCGCGGTCGCCGTCGACGGTCGCCGCCACCGTGCTCGTCAGGTCGCGCAAGCTCACTCTCAGGGTCTGTCCCGCCCGCAAACCGATCTCGGACACCGCCAGGGGGCTCGCCACCGAGACCGCGCCGCTCTGAAGGCGCAGCTCGAACAAGGCGTCGGCTGGATTCCACGCCACCGTGAATGACGTTCCGTGCACGCTGACCACGAACGGACCCGCTTCGAAGGTCCATTGCGCTCGTGGACGGTGAACGATATCGACCGAGACCTTGCCGTCGTCGAGCGCGAACCGCGCGCCGTGGCCATTCACGTTGACGACACGTCCGCGCGATCGGGCGGCGACTCTCACCCTCGAGCCATCGGAGAACGCCAGCAGCGATTCTGCACGCTCGGAAACGAGGACATGTCCGCCAGCCGGTGGCGGCTGACCGTCGACGCGATAGCTCAGATCGGCGCCAGGCGTCCCCTGTTTGAATCTGAAGACGGCCATTCCCGCCACCATCAGCGAGAGCGTGACGGCCGCGCCGATCCCGAGCCGTTTCCGGTTGCGTCGGCTGCGCCGAAAACCAGAGAGGCGCCGCGCGAATTCGTTCGTGCTCGATCGGGACGCCGAGGGCGACGCGACCTGCCCCGTCACGAAGTCAGCGACACGCTCTACCGTCGGATCGAGGGGCCTTTCGTCGGAAGACTCGACGCTCATGAGTGCCTCTCCTCTCGCGCCTTGGCGAAGAAGGACCGCAGATCCGGATCTCGCGACACGCGGTCGGCCACCTTGCTGGCGCCGCTGCCCACCCAGCGTTTGGCGGTGCTCACCGAGACCGCCAACGTGGCTGCGACCTCGTCGATCGTCATTCCTTCCAGGTGGCGAAGCACGAACGCCAGCCGCTCCTTGTTGGTGAGGCTGTCGAAGATTTGATAGCAGCGTCTCAACGCCTGCCGCGCCTCCGCGTCGTTCGAAGTACCCGCGACTTCCGGAAGCCTGCCGCTGATCGACAGGCGCACCCTGCGGCTCACCCACCGTCGCCGCAGCTCCCACTTCATGACGTTCGTGGCGACCGACAAGACGAAGGGCTTCAGGGCGGACGGGTCGCGCAGAGACGGGAGCCGGACGAAGACGCGCAGGAAAACTTCTTGAGTCAGATCTTCGATCTCGAGGCCGGGGCCGAGGACCTTGCCCAGCAGCCGTCCCACCGCAGGAGAGCAGCGCTCCCACAGAATCGCGGGCGCGGCCGGATCGTCGGCGCGAAGAGCCCCGACCAGCTCGGCGTCGGTCGGCTGTCGCAGGGCGACCGCGCGCCTGTCGCGTTCGGTGACCAGGCGCAAAGACGTGGCTGGCCGCGGCGGGATCTGGGACTTCGGTTGAATGACGTCACCTCCGGGGCCCCGGCGGTAGCTCGCATGGAGATGGAGGGGCCCGTAGATAGTTCCGGGACGCGCGAAAAATAGTCCACTGATTCGACCGGGCGAGCCGAGAACCACTCGGCGCTACCTACTCCGCGGCAAATGTCAGCTTCGTCCCTGTGAATCGAACCGATCTGGGGGCGAACCGGAACTAACACCTGAAGCGGCCCTTCTGCCGCCCGAGAGGTTCCCATGAACATTCTACTGCCTTCCCGCCTCCAGCCACGGCCATCTCTGGTGGTCGCCTCCTTCGCGTCGTTGTTCCTCTGTGTCGCTGGCTGCGCGGCAGGAAACTCGGACCAGACCGGTACGGGCGGCAGCGGCGGGGCCGGGACCGGCGGGGCGACCTCGAGCGGGGGCACGGGCGGCAGCGGCAGCGGCGGCTCGGCGACCGGAGGTTCCGGAACCGGCGACACCGGGAGCGGCGGCTCGGCGACCGGAGGTTCCGGAACCGGCGGCGCGGCGTCGGGTGGCAGCGGCTCTGCCGGCAGGAACGGCGCCGGATCCGGGGGAACGAACGGCTCCGGATCCGGCGGTTCCTCTGGCTCTGCGGGAAACAGCGGCGCCGCGGGCCGCGGGATGGGCGGGCGCGGGAGCGCCGGACGAATGGGGAACGGCGGAGGCGCTCCGGGAACCGGCGGCGCCGGGACCACCGGAACCGGCGGCATGAGCAGCACCACTCCCGGCATGTCCGCCGGCTGTGGCAAGGCGCCCACCATCGCGAGCAGCATGTACAACAATGGGACGCGAATCCCGATCATGGCGGCGAACATGCAGCGCCGGTACATCCTGAATGTACCGACCGACTACAACAACGCGAAGCCGTACCGGCTGGTGATCGCGTTCCATCAGCTCAATGGAAACGACGTCCAGATGTACAACAACAAATACTACCATCTGATGAATCTGGACACGGACCATACGACAATCTTCGTCGCCCCCAACGGACAGTCGAACGGCGCGCCCTGTTCGGGGACGGGCAACGGCGAGTCCGGCTGCGGGTGGCCAAACGGGAGCAACGCGGACGTCGCCCTGGCCGATGCCGTGGTCCAGCAGGTCGAAGATAACTTCTGCATCGACACCAACCGCATCTTCGCCAACGGCTGGAGCTACGGCGGCGCGATGTCCTACGAGACCGCCTGCGCGCGCCCGGCAGGCGTGGCGATGGGCTACTTGCGCGCCGTCGCCGTCTACTCCGGCTCTTCGCAGATCTCGCAGGGCCCCTGCCCGCCCACGCACCCGGTGGCGTACTACGCGTCACACGGCACACAGGACAGCGTCCTTCAGTACAGCGGCGGCGTTTCGATGGCGCAGAACTTCGCCAAAGCCAATGGGTGCACCTGGGCGACGCCCCCTCAAGCGACCGGCAATCACGTCTGCACGAACCTGATGGGCTGCATGGCTGGTTATCCCGTTGAATTTTGTTCTTTCGTCGGCCCGCACACGCCCGACCCGACCGACAGCGGCGGCGGAGGGAGCTGGGAATACCAGAACGTCTGGACCTTCTTCTCCCAGTTCTGAGCGATTCTCGCCCCGGGGTGGGCCGAACGGCCGGTCGTCGGCGCTTTGGTCGATATGGACGTTGTTCCAGTCGCCACCGCCGGCCTTGCCGATCGGCTGTGGGCTTTTCGCTTCGACGAGCCGGATGCGACGGCGACGTTTCTCGATCGCCTCGCGAACGACAACGGATGGGCGACGGTCTACGCCGGCCGGGTCGTCGAGGAATATCGACGGTTCCTCTGGTTGGTGGCGTCGAGCTCTGAGCTCGCGAGCCCCTCCCCGGCCGTGGATCGCGCGTGGCACCTTCACCTCCTCGACACGCGCTCATACTGGGACCAGCTCTGTCCGATGGTGCTGGGACGGCCACTTCATCACGAACCCTCACGCGGCGGGCCAGTCGAGCGGAGCCGTCTCCAGACCGCCTACGCGCGCACCGTCGACCGCTACCGAAGGGCGTGGGGAGATCCGCCCGGAGACATCTGGACGCCGCCCGGGCACGGGCGACGGCCCCGCCTGCGCGTCATCGACCTGGGTGCCACCGTCCCCATCCCGCGACGTCTCCTGGCGCTTGCCGGATTCGCAGTCCTGGTCGGCCTGGCGATCGTCGCCAAGGGAGCGATCATCGGGTGCGCGCGTGCGCTGCTCGTGCCCAGCGGCCTCGTGTTTGGAGGGGCGATGGTGAACCTGGCGGCGGGGATCGTCGCTACTGCCGGATTCCTGCGACATCGTTCGAGGCGGGGGCCCCGCCCCCTCGACGCTCGAGCGGCCACGCTGGATCACTACGGCCAAGGCTTTCTCGTCGCCGGCCCCGACGGCGCGATCGACGTGGCGATAACCGAGCTGGTCGTTGCCGGCGCGCTTTTCGTAAGAGGTCGGGGCCTCTGCCGGGGGGCAGCCCCACTGCGGGAATCTACGTGGCTACAGCAACTCGTGCTCCGCGGTGTAGCGGAGCAACCGGCAGGGGAGCTGTCCGCCCAAAGGCCGCCGGCCGCCGCGATTCGCGAGGCGCTCGAACCGGAGCTCATCGAGGATGGTCTCATCATTCCCTACAGGCGGCGCGTGCTCGCAGTGGCGGTGCCGCTGGCAGGGACAGGCCTGATGGCCGCGCTTTGCACGGCCCGGGCCGTGGCATCGGGAGGGGCCCCAGGATGGCTCCTGCTCTATCTGCCGTTGTTCACTTTGCTCGCCGTCCTCGCTACGACGGGGACGATCCTTCGCACAGTGCGCGGAGACGCGGCGCTCGAACGCCTTCGCGCGGCGTTTCCGGTGCCCGCTCCGACATCTCCCGCGCATGCCGACTACGCGGCCCTGGTCGCCTGCTTCGGTGCCGAGTCCCTCCGGGCGAGCACGCTGGTGGAGCTCGCAGACCTGTTGGCGCCCCGTCCTCCCCCCTCGGACTCGTATGGAAGCGGTTGCGGGTGCGGCGGGTGACGCCCGGTCAGCGATCCCGCCATCCGCGCAGGGCACCCTGGACGACATCCATGCCTGCGGGCCGATCACTCGGGCGTGGGGCGAGGCACTGGCGAACGAGCTCGGCGATCTTCGGCGGCAGGTCCTGCCGATCGAGCCGGCCGGCCATCTCGGCGCTCCGATAGCGCTCGCCCGTCACGACGTGGAAGACGACAGCGCCCCAGCTGTAGACGTCCGCCCGGGCGTCAATGGCCAAACCGCCCCGGCGCACCTCGGGCGCTCGGTAGTCGCCCTCCCCGATGTCGACTCCCGCTCCGACCACCGTCGGCGCCCCTTCAATCGCCTTGGCGATCTCGAAGTTGGTCAGCAGCGGCCTCCCCGTGTCGCGCTCGACCCAGATCGAGTCGGGGTTCAGGTCGCGGCACACGTAGCCCCCCTCGTGGACTGCCCGCAAGCCGGCGGCGATCCCGACCGCGATCGTCCGCAGCGGCAGCGGCCCTCCGGCAGCGAGCCGATGCGAAAGCGGCTCGCCATCGACATGATGCTCGATCACCCAGTACCCGTGTCCGGGACGATCGGTGATGAAGTCGTGAAACGGGAGCACGTTCGGGTGCTCGCCGAGCGCCGACAACACGCGCGGGTGGCGGCGGAGCTCCTCCTCGAAGCGATCGCGCTCGCGCTCGCCAAGCGCGGAGAGGTCGTACCATCGCCCGCGCCAGCGCCGGCCGGTGAACCGATGTCGCAGCGGGAAAACTCCGTACGACAGACCATTCGGCGCCTGGCGGAAAGTGGCCTCGCCCAGGACTTCATAGTCCACGAGCCCTGGCCGCGGCCGGGTGCCGGCATCGAACCGCGCGGCCACAGCCTTGACGCCCTCCGGGTGGAGGGAGCGGGCGGGGGGACCACCCCTATCGGAGACGGGCGAAGGGGTCTTGAGGATCGTCTCGCACAGCGAAGGCAACCGCACCAGGCGCTGCATCCCGCGGTCGAACGTCTCGTGCGGCCTGCCGTCGATCTCGCTCGTAATCGCGAGCTGCGCGCCAGGCGGAAACACGAACAGCCCCCGCGCGTTCTGATACGGGTCCACCTGCTGCCGAAAGTGCCGGCGGATCCGCTCGGAGGCGGCGGTGAGATTGACCTTCATCTTGTATCCGGGGGAATCCAGCGTGCTCTGCGCGTCGCCCTGCTCGGACCCGCCGAACATCCAGTTGCCGTACAGCTTGCCTTCGACGCGTTCGGCGTACTTGGCCTCCAGCAGAAACAGGCCGTTCGGCCCCACCACGACGAAGTCGACGTCGGCCGGGCGGGGCGGCGACCGAGCGCTCGTCCGCTCTTCCGCGTGAAGGATCGCTGCCTGAATGGCCACGTAGGTGGCCGGCAGCCCCAGGCGCAGCGTCTCGCGCACTTGCTCCTCGAACCGAAAACCACGAGTGTCTCGGGGCGGGTTTCGCTGGTTGTCGATGATCTCCGCCAAGGCCCCTGTCTCCGGCCGGCGATGTTACACCGCCGGGCAGGCGGCGGGCCGAGGGTTGTCGAAATCGCCGGCCGTCGCGTAGATTCTGCGCCGCCGCGCGGTCCGTTTTGGACCTCGTCGCCGCATAGGAAGGGTGGAAGGAGGGAATCCGATGGCGCTGTCAGAAGAGGCCTGGGACGAGATGTTCGCAGGCCTGGCGAGCTACCTTTGGGCCCTGGCGGGCAAGCTGATAGACGAGCCCCGGCGCTTGCCCCTTTACGAAAAGACGATCGTCGACGCCCTCCGCGACCGGGCCCGGTTCGAGGGTGAGACGACCGCGGCCATGAAGGCCTGGCTGACGGGAATCATGCGGAATGACGCCATCGATCTCGCCCGAAGCCGCGATCGGGGACCGGTCGAGGTCTCGCTCGATGATTCGTCGGAGCCGGCGACCTGCGCCGAGGTCCTGCTCGGGGCGCTCGACGCGCGCTCCACCGGCCCTCAGACCCGGGCGGCTGCCCTCCTGGACCTCGCGCGGGCGCTGCGAGCGCTGCCGGAAGGCGAACGCGCCTGCATCGTCCTCTATTTGCTGGAAGACCTCACGGTGCCCGAGATCGCCCAGCGCCTGGGCCGTCCTGAGAGCACGGTCAAGAAGGCTTGCTACCGCGCGGCCCGCCGCATGCGGGAACACCTGGGACTGGCGCTCTCATGAATGTCCCGACTCGAGAGACCCAGGAAGAGCCCGAGTCGGGCGACGCGAGCGATCTGGGGGCGGTCTATCTCTTCGTTCGAAGCGTGCTCGGTGAGCCCACCGAACGTTCGAAGCCGTTGCCGCCGGAGTTCGGCGGCCGCTTCAAGGAGGTCGAGCGGATCAAGGAAGGCGGAATGGGCGACTTCTATCGCGCCTACGACGAAACCCTTCACCGCTACGTGGGACTGAAGACGGTCAAGTCGACCTCGCCCGAGGAACGCGACAACTTGTTGACAGAAGCACGGATCGCCGGCCGCCTCCCAAACGAGGCCGTCGCCGCCATCTACGACATCGTCTGGTACGACAAGCAGCCCATCATCAAGATGGAGCTGGTGGACGGGCATCCGCTCTCGGAGGAGCCGTGGACGAGGCCGCGTAACCGCCGAGAGGTGAAGCAGGCCGTCGAGCTTCTACTGACGGCCGCCCGAGCGCTCGCCAGCGCCCATGATCGCGGCATCTTCCACGGTGACTTCAAGCCGGCGAACGTGATGCTGACCAAAGACGGGAAGCCCAAGCTGATCGACTTCGGACTGGGACGGCGCGCAGACCTACCAGCGTTCGACGATCCGCGCGCACGCGGGACGCTGCCGTACATGGCGCCCGAGCAGACATTGGGAAAGGTCACCGCCAAATCGGACATGTATTCCTTCGGCGTCGTCCTGCACCAGCGCCTGACCGGCGAGCTGCCGATCGAGGCCGAGACCCGTGACTGGTTGGACGCGATCCGGAATCAACCTCCCAAGCCCGCCGGCGCAGTGAACCGCAAGATCGACGCGGGGCTGTCGGCGATCGTGGCGCGGTGCCTCGCCAAGGATCCCGACCGGCGCTACGAACAGATGGCGGACGTCGTCGCCGACCTCGAGAATTGGCTGGCGGGACGCGCCCTGATCGCCTCGCCGGATCCGGCACTTTTGAAGCCGGTTCGGGGCATCTATCGGTTCGGCCGACGCCATCCCGTGTGGACGGCGGTCCTCCTCCTCGTTCCGAGCTTCTTGGTCGCCATCTACTGGAAGGATGCGCGCCGGACTGACGAGGAGCGCCGGCGTCTGGTCGGCGAGATGGCGACCCACGTGGGTATCGGAGCCGACGACTACATGCATACGCTGGAGGCCACGGCCCAAGCTCTCCGACAGGCGCCCGCGCCGACCGTCGCCGGCCTCATCGCGTCCTGGAACGCCGCCGTCAAGTCGCACCCCGTCTCGTCGCTGGCGGACCTGATCGGCAGGCCCGAGCGGCGCCGGGTCCAGGAAGCGCTGGAAGCGCTGGTTGATCAGCCGCTGAGCGCCGCCGTCGATCACTGGCTGGCCTTCGACGCCACCGGAACGATGGTCGCCCGCACACCCGAGCGCTCCGACAAGGTCGTGGTGGGGCTCGACTTCCACGATCGAGACTACTTCATGGGCGCCTGGAACCACGTGGGCTTGCAAGGCCGGGCGGCCATCCACGTCTCGAACGCCTACGAGTCGGTTGGCGACGGCAAGTTCAAGTACACGTTCTCGATGCCCCTCATGGGCGCCGATGGCCGCAGCGTCGTCGGCGTCCTCGCCGCCTCCTCGACGGCTCGGCTTCGGCTTGGGTTCAATCTCATGCTGATCGCCCCCCGCGACCCCAACCAGCTCTCGCCCGAGTTGGCCGTGCGCCGTCAGCTCGTCGTCCTCGAGCATCCGACCGGTGCAAGCGGGGTGACGTTCTTCAGCGCCCGGCTGGCCGAGCTGGCGGTCCGAGCGGAGTGCGGCCACGAGTTCGACCGGCGCACCTTCAGCGACGAACAGCGATACGTACCGCGGTTTCGCGATCCGCTGAGCGACCTGACCAGCGAGGACGACTGGATGGCGACCGTCGCTCCCGTGGCCAGCACCGGATTCATAGTCGTTACCGAACGCACCCCACCCTGACCGAGAGGAGAAGCTCATGAAGCGCGAACGGATGTCGCGCGCGCCGCACCTCGCGCCGCGCGCGATCTGGGGCATTGCCCTGTTCATCGTCACCGTCCTGCTGGCACCTCCGGCCGCCCAGGCCGCGAACGCCGCGCCGCTCGGGCTCGAGATTGGCGTCGCGACCCTGGCACAAGTGAAGTCGAAGCTGGGCGGGACCACCACCCTCGCCGAGATGGGCACCAACAAGTTCACGGACGGCGTCATGTTGGGTGGCGACGGCCAAGGCCTGGACATCGATGGGCTGCACAAGATCACGCTCATCTTCGACAACAAGGAGGTCTTGCAGGGCGTGGTGATGACGCTCGACAAAGACTTCCGTCCCACCTTCGAGAAGCTGCGCAAGAAGTACACGGTCGTCAGCAAGCAGATCCCGTTCGTGGGCGACAGCCGGGCCCGGTTCTCGCAGGGTGCCAGTTTCGTCGTGCTCGACGCCCCTCACCTCAGCTTCGAAATGAAGCTCAGCTACATCTCGAGCGGGCTCGACCAGGCCTTCAAGACCCGATCGGCCGCGGAGGATACTCGCCACGAACGCCAGCAGGCAGACAAGCTCTGATCCCCAGGGTCGCTCGATGTCGAGGCGCGCCAGGAAGGCACGAGCCTCGCCGGCGGCTCACGGCACGAAAGGGGCAACCAGCAGCACCACCGCGTCCCAAAGCAGGTGGGCCACCAGCGACGGCACCAGGCTGCCCGTGATGGCCCGCAACGCTCCCCAGGCGGCGCCGCAGGCCAGGGCCACCATCACCAGATAGAAGGATCCGATCGGCCCGTGCGCCAGCGCGAACGTCACCGCCGCGAGGCCGACGCCCGCCACCGGGCCGAACCGGCGCGTGAAGGCCGCCTGCACCACCCCGCGCCAGACCAGCTCCTCCCCGAGGACGACTGGGCCAAGCGCCAGCGCCGCGAAGACCGGCGACGGCCCGCGAAACGCCGCGTACAACAGCGCCGTCTCGTGAGCGACGGCCGGGGCCGCTCGCGCCAGGGCCGGTTGCAGCGCGTACGTGGCCGCGAGCATGGCCGCGGCCGCGACGGCGCCCGTCAGAAGAAGCCGCCCCGTGGGACGCAGCTGCCGCGCGACGGAGGCGCCGTCGAGGAACGAAGCCGCCGCCCCGAGCATGACCGATGCCGCGCCGACAGCTAGCCATATCCCAAGCCAGATCCCGCGCGGGCCCGCGATGACCTCTGCCGCCAGCCACGTGACGACGCAAACGACGGCGAACGGAACGCGGCGGGGCGCGGGCCGGGGCTCGATCACGGCTTCAGCGCCGCCGCCAGGACGGCGCGCGCCCGCTCGAAGGTGCCCCAGGCACCGTCGACGGGCCCCTCGCGCAGCTCGGCGTCGACCGCGCGCCGCGCGGCCTCGGAGAACGTGAGTCGCCGCGGGTGCGGCGGATCGAGGAGGCCCCACACGCGGTCGTCGTGCGCCAGCAAGTCGCTGGTCAGGCCCACCACTATCTCACGAGCCACCGACCACCGGGCGCGCGTGACGAAACGAAGCCACAAGGATGACAAGCGCGGCGTCAGCAATGGCACGCTGAGCATGCGAGGGCGGTCGAGGCCCAACGCGCGCGCGGCCCCCTCCAGGACCTCGCGTCCTGACAGCCGGTCCGGTCCCGGCAGGTCGAACCAGGCGCTCGCCTCGAGCGGCATGTCCAGAGTCCGGACCAGGGCCACCACCACGTCATCGATGGCCACCGGCTCCGTTCTCGAACGCAGCCAGCTCGGCAACACCATGACCGGCAAGCGCGCCGCCAGGTCCCGGACGATTATCCAGCTGAGACTACCGTGGCCGACAATCATGCTGGCGCGCAGCTCGACGGTCGGGACGTTCCCGGCCCGCAACGCCGCCCCGACGTCCAGCCGACTGCGCAGGTGCTCCGAGGTGGCGTCCGGATCTCCGCGGGGCGCCAACCCGCCCAGATATACGATCCGGCCGACGCCCGCCGCAGCCGCCGCGTCCGCGAAGCCTGCCGCCTCGGACACCTCGCGCCGGTGATAGTCGTCGCCCTGCCCGATCTCGTGAACCAGGTACAGCGCCGCCTGGCAGCTGGCCAGCGCCCGCGCGCACGCCGCCCGGTCGGCCACGTCGCCCTGCACCCACTCCAGGTCGGGCGCGCGCGCCCTAGCGCGGGCAGCGTCGCGGGTCAGCCCGCGCAAGCGCCAGCCCGCCGCCGCCAGCGCCGGGCGCACGGCGCGCCCCACGAACCCCGTGGCCCCCGTCACCAGGACCGTGCCGCGGGATCCGTCAGCCGCCGCGCGGCGCTCGGAAGAATGTTCGTGCGTCAGAGCTCGCCCCCTCCCCGTGTCGTTGAAATGTGTGCCCGCCCGCTTGCCCTCGAGGGAGGCCGCGGGTCGGTCCTGTTCCAACGCACCAGGGCGGTCGCTGGTAACGGGAGGGTGGAACCGCCGAGACTCAAAAAAAACGGCCGGCGAGACGGGCGCCGTCAGGGTTCAGAAGCGGGACAGCTTGTTCGCGCGCTGCTTCATCGCCGCCTCGAGGCAGACGGCGTCGGCTGCACAGGCATCCCGCGTCTTCAACCAAGCTTTCTGCTCATCGATCGAGTCGTTGATCCCGGCTTCCTGGGCCTTTTGCCAGGCCAAGGCGACGCTGCGATCCCACGCCGACAGCACGAAGCTGTCGCAGATGGCCTTTTCGGACGCCGTCGAGGCTTTGGCGCAGGAAAATGAGGGTTTCGGTTTCGCGTCGCTCTTCCGGCGCGCCAAGAACAGGACCGTCTCGGGATCCAACTCCATGATGGCAAGGTCGGGTCCGACCGTCACCAACCAGGAGGCCCGCTGCCACGTCTCCGACTGGCCGCACGGGACATGCACGACCATCTTCCCTTTCGCGGGAGCCTTGACCCGCCAATCGGCCGGCGTGGCGGTCGACTTGGGCCCCAGGAAGACATTGTCGACCAGGTTCTTCCAGGTCCACGACTCGCGTTTCCACGATGCCGGCTCGCAGTGGGTCTCCCGAAAATCCGCGAAGCGAACCTGCTCGGCGCCGATCACCAGCTCTCGCCCGATGAGGCTCGGATCCTCGGGGCGGTGCTTCCAGTGAGGCTGATCCGCCATGTCGACGGCGACGTGGACCACCTCCCATGTTCCGATGAGATCGGCAGGTGGGCCTTCGGGCGCCTTGGCAGCGCTGGCGGCCACCGCCACCACGAACGCGAGTCCGCAGAACATCGATCAGTTTCCCGCCAGCAGCGGGCTCTTCGCCTTCATGAGGATGTCCTCGAACGTCTCCGCGATCTTCGAAATCTCTTCGGCGCCACTCATGCCATTGACCATCTGTCGCGCGTGCAAGTAGTCGCAGTGGTTTCCGCCGATGAAACGGCTGATACGGAATCCGTTGGCGAAGATCGATCCCGTGCGCATGCCAATGGACATGATGTCGTAGGCCACCTTTGGCTCCAAAACGAGGTCGGGGTTCAAGAGGAAGTCCAGGCCGCGCCCCAGGACGAAGCCGGCGCGGGCGTAACCGTCCCACCAGGTGACCTGGCAATAGCCGCGGCCGAAGTAGGCGTTCTCGCCGCCTTGGTTCTTGGCATAGGTTTCGGTTGGCTTGTTGAAGGTTTGGGTCGCGAAGTTCACGGCCACCGCACCCCGCGTCCCGGATGATCCGAGAGGGACGAAGTCAGAACCGTCGGCCAGAACCTTGAACTGATCACCGTCGTGTTCCGTCACGGTCGCTTCACCACCAGCCATCAGCTGCACCTTGACCGGCAGGAAGTAGTCCTTGACGTTCCATTTCCCGAAGAGCTTCGGCTTCTTCTTGTCCTTGTACTTGCCGAGCTTTCCGTGCCCCTTTTCTTCCACCGGCCGGAAGGTCCAGCCCGTTTCGATCGAGGCGGTGGCCAGCATGTACGCCATCCAGCGGATGTCGAGGACATAAGGGTCGCGTTCCATCATGCCGAGAAGCTCGCGAAGACCATGAGGGGCGACCCGCTTGTGAAACTGGGCTGCGTACTCACGCGCGAACACGATCCAGTCGAAGTGGGCCGGGTGCATGTACTTGCTTCCCGACCCGTCGTCGGCGTCCAGCATTTTCTCCGCGATGTCGCCCAGATCGACCAGCGCCAGCAGCGTGGCCTTGCCCGGAAGGATCAGACCATCGGTCTTTTCGGCCGGGTCGGTGATGCCACATACATCCTGAAGCGCGCGGATCGCGGCTGCTCGATCGTCCCAGGGGATGTTCTTCTGAACGACGCCCAGAAGGCGCTGCATCGCCATCTCGGGCGGCGACGTCGCCGACGGGGCCAGGGACTTCACCGCTTCGATCGCGGACAAGTAGTAGTCGACGATCTCCACGTCCTGAGCCTGATTCATCGACGGGTACTTGAGCTTGAGGGCCGGCGTCTCTGGCCCTACGGGCGCCGACAGAACGGGGATCTCGAGCTTGCGCCCCTCGTGCCAGATCTCGGTGCGGCGATCCGCCTTGGGTTTCTTCTTCTTCGGCTTCTTGGCCACTCGGAAAGCCCTCCCTCTTGATGCTCCCGACGGTATCGCCGATGAATGCTCGGGTCAAAGCACGCGACTTCGTCCATTGTGCGCTCGCGCACGCACGACGCGGCCCTCCCGGTTACTACGCTCCGAGGAACTCGGAGATCCGCCTTGATGCTCGAATCTTTCTGGAGGCTGGAGTCGGCCACCTCGACGATGAGGAGCGCCCGATCAGGATGGGCGCACCAGCAGCGACAGGCTCGGCCATGCCACCTCAGTGTCCATCGTGCTTGCGGGCGCCGCGGCCCTGTCCCTTGTGACGGCACTGATAGCCGTCCCAATACTGGCTGGGGTGGCATGCCGGCGGCCCGGCGGGACGAAACCCGGCCCGCGGGGGGCCCGCAGGCGCCACGACACAGGCGACACCTCCCACCAGCAAAGGCAAGAGCACGGCGAGGAAGAGTGTTCGCTGCAGCACGTACGCGCCTCAACGACAGAAGCCCGCCTCAACTAAAATCGGGATCGGCGTTACGACCGGCCAATCGTCCTGCGTTTGGTCCGCCCCGAAGCCGCGGACGCGTCACTCGCGGGCTCAGCCGCTGATCAAGTTGGGCATGGCCTTTTCATCGAACGTGAACTTGCGACCGGTCTTGTGCATGCGGCTCGCCCAGTCGGGGATGTAGTACTGAACCACGGACCCGCTGCCGAGGACCGGATTGGAGAGGCACACGCCCATCGCGACTTTCGTATCGATGTCGACCACGAACTCCTGAATGCCCGACCGAAACCCGAGCTTCGCGTTCGGTTGCACCTGGGCCAAGCGCCACAACGTCTCCGCGAATCGGTAGGCCTGCGTGCCGGTGTAGGCGCCCTTTGCCTCGCGCGCGTCCTCCTCGCTGAGGAAGAAGTTGCTCTCGCCCCCGATGCCCTGCCAGACCTTGGTCATGGGTTCCAGGGTGATGGCGACCCACACGTCCACACGGTAGCCACCGTTCACCTGCGCCAGCCTGGCTTCTGAAGCCACATCACGCATCATGGCCTTCCAGGGTAACGGGACTCGAGCGCCAGCGCCACGCGCGTTCGTACTTCGATCAGGCACGTCCCGGGCGCTTCCGTCGTCAGGCCCGTAACGCGGTCCGGTCCGGATTGCGCGCGGGCGGCCGCGGATCCAGCTTGCCCGTCAGGAGCGTGACATGATCCGCAAGCTACCCTCGGGCGAGTATCGACTGTATTCGCGCAAGACCGACCCCAAGACCGGCCGGCGCCGGAACCTGGGGACGTTCTCCAGCCGCGCGGCCGCAGAAAAGCACGAGCGTGCGGTCCAGTTCTTCAAACGGGGCTGATAGAGCGGCGTCTTTCCGTGCGGCGAGCGAGCCTTACATGCAGGCGACGGCCTCCTCTCGCCCATCTGACCTCGTGCACGTGCGTGGTGCGCGCGAGCACACCTGACGACCTCGACATTCCGCGAGACGCGCTGGTGGTCTTCACCGGCGTCTCCGGGTCGGGCAAGTCTTCGTTGGCCTTCGGCACCCTGTACGCGGAGGCGCAGCGGCGCTACCTGGAGTCGGTCTCGCCCTACGCGCGCCGCGCTGTTTCACGCCGGGCGCTTCGGCGCAAGTCGCCCGCCCGACTGGATTTCCGCCAACGACCTCGACGCGTCCCCAATGATCTTGGCTCGACCGTTCGAGACTGGTCGTGCTTGCCACCCAAAGCCGACGAGTATCTAATGTTCGAAGGCTTCGAGCACGCTCGCTCTTCGAGGGTGCTTCGGTGGGTGCCCTCGCTCCCATGACGATCGAGGCTCGGTCGGTGAGTGAAGGGGAGCGCAAATGTTGGACGAGGAAAGGAGTGGTTCGACCGCCCAACCGGGGGACGCGGCGTTCACGAATGCCCTCGTTCAGGAGTCGCCCGACGCGCTGATCGCGCTCGGCCTCGACGGCAAGATCCTCTTCTGGAACAGGGGAGCCGAGGCGATCTTCGGCTTCAGCGCCGACGAGGTCATCGGTCGGAGCCTCGATGAGTCGGTGATCCCGACCGACCAGCGTGACGAGGCCCGCAAGGCGATGGTCGACGTGCTGGAGACGGGCTGGGCCTTGTTCGAGACGGTGCGGCGCCGCAAGGACGGCACGCTCGTCGACGTGGACGTCACCATGCGCCTGGTGACGAACGTCGACGGCACGCGGTTCATCGCCGCCAACAAGAAGGACGTGACTCAGCTGCGGCGCCTGCGCGAGGAGCGCGCCAGCGAGGCGCGCTTCCGCGGGTTGCTCGAGGCCGCGCCCGATGCCATGGTCATCGTCAGCCAGGACGGGCTCATCGCGCTCGTGAACTCGCAGACCGAGAAGGTCTTCGGCTACCGGCGCGACGAGCTGATCGGCCAACCCATCGAGCTGCTGGTGCCCGACCGCTTTCGGAAGCACCACCCCGAGCGACGAGGGGGATACTTCGGCGATCCGAAGACCCGCCCGATGGGCGCCGGCATCGAGCTGTACGGGCGCCGCAAGGACGGCAGCGAGTTTCCCGCCGAGATCAGCCTGGCGCCCATGAGCACGGAATCCGGAACCCTGGTGACCGCTGCCATCCGCGACATCTCCTATCGCCGCAAGATCGAGGGCAAGTTTCGCGGCCTGCTGGAGGCAGCGCCCGACGCGGTGGTCATCGTCAACCACGACGGCAGGATCGTCCTGGTCAACAACCAGGCCGAGCGAATGTTCGGCTACTCCCGCGATGAGCTGGTGCGGCAGCCGGTGGAGATCCTGATCCCCGAGCGCCACCGCGGCCGACATCCAGGGCACCGAACCACCTACTTCGCCGATCCCAAGGTGCGCGCCATGGGCTCCACGCTCGAGCTGGCCGGCCGCCGCAAGGACGGCAGCGAGTTCCCCGTCGAGATCAGTCTGAGCCCGCTGGAGACCGAGGAAGGGGTCCTGGTCTCGAGCGCCATCCGCGACATCACCGACCGCAAGAGGGCCGAGGACAAGTTCAAAGGGTTGATGGAGTCGGCCCCCGACGCCATGGTCATCGTCAACCGCGAGGGCCGCATCTTGCTGGTGAACGCCCAGACCGAGAAGCTGTTCGGATACACGCGCGACGAGATCGTCGGCCAGTGGGTCGAGATGTTGATCCCGGAGAGGTATCGGAAGAAGCACCCCGGGCACCGCGCGGGGTATTTCTCCGATCCCCGCGTGCGCTCGATGGGCTCGGGCCTGGAGCTCTTCGGGCTGCGCAAGGACGGCACCGAGTTCCCCATCGAGATCAGCCTGAGCCCCCTGGAGACCGAGGAGGGTCTGCTGGTGTCCAGCGCCATCCGCGACATCACCGACCGCAAGAAGGCCGAGGACAAGTTCCGGGGACTCATGGAGTCCGCCCCCGACGCCATGGTCATCGTCAACCGTGAGGGCCGCATCGTCCTCATCAACGCGCAGACCGAGAAGCTCTTCGGTCATACGCGGCAGGAGCTGCTCGGGCGCCCGATCGAGGTCCTGGTCCCCGAGCGCTTTCGCAGCCGCCACCCGGGCCATCGCGGCGGCTACTTCGGGGCGCCGAAACCCCGCCCGATGGGCGCCGGGGCCGACCTCTTCGGTCTGCGCAAGGATGGCTCCGAGTTTGCCGCCGAGATCAGCCTGAGCCCCATCGACACCTCGGAGGGGACGCTGGTGACCGCCGCCATCCGCGACATCACCGAGCGCAAGCAGATGGAAGATCGGATGCAGCAGGCCAACCGCCTGAAGAGCGAATTTCTGGCCAACATGTCGCACGAGCTGCGGACGCCTCTCAACGCGATCATCGGCTTCACGGAGCTGATGAACGACGGCCAGGTCGATCCGAAGTCCCGCCAGCACAAGGAGTTCCTCGGTCACATCCTGAACAGCGGGCGCCACCTGCTACAGCTGGTGAATGACATCCTCGATCTGTCCAAGGTCGAGGCCGGCAAGATGGAGTTCCGGCCCGAGGCGGTCGACATCGCGCAGGTCATCGGGGAGGTAGCTGGCATGCTGCGCAGCACCGCCGCCAGCAAGCGCATCGAGATCGAGCGCCACGTCGACGAGGACGTGACCGACGTCGTCCTCGATCCCGCCCGCTTCAAGCAGGTCCTCTACAACTACCTCTCCAACGCCCTGAAGTTCACGTCCGAAGGAGGAAAGGTCATCGTCCGGATGCGCCTCGAAGGGGACGACCAGCTGCGGCTGGAGGTCGAGGACAACGGCATCGGCATCAGCGCCGACGATCTCCCCCGCCTGTTCATCGAGTTTCAGCAACTCGACGCCGCCCTGACCAAGAAGCATCCCGGAACCGGCCTGGGCCTGGCGCTGACCAAGCGGATCGTCGACGCCCAGGGCGGCAGCGTCGGCGTGCGCAGCGTCGCCGGCCAGGGCAGCGTCTTCCACGCCGTCTTTCCGCGCCAGCGCCCGCTGCTGGGCGACCTGCAGTCGTCTCCCCCCAGGCTGGGAGCCGCCAGCGCGGCGCCGGCGGTGCTGGTCATCGACGGCAACCCCCATGATCAGAATCTGGTGGCCGGAGCCCTGTCCAGCGTGGGCTACGTCGTCGAAGCAGCGGCGAGCGGAAACCAGGCTCTGGCCGCGTTCAACGCCGGGAGCTTCGATGCCATCACGCTGGACCTGATCCTGCCCGACATGAGCGGCCTGGACGTGCTGCGGCGGCTGCGCGGATCGCCGAGGAACCCGGGGGTCCCCATCATCATCTGGACCGCCAAGGATCTAAGCGCGGAGGAAGAGGAGCGGCTGCGGAGCAACGCTCACGCGGTGCACCGCAAGATCCGCGGCGGCCTGGCGGCGCTCCTCGATGACGTCCGACGCGTGCTGCCCCTTCCCGATCCGTCGTCGCCCACCAGTTTGGCCCAGGAGAAGGGGGCGTGAGCCGCATGCAAAACAACATCGTCCTGGTCGTCGACGACAACCCCGCCAACGCCGACCTGGTCTCCTTCATCCTGGCCAAGCAGGGCTATCAGGTCCACGTCGCCGCCGACGCCGCCGAGGCCCTCGCCATGGTGACCGCGTTCTCGCCGCAGCTGATCATGATGGACCTGCAGCTCCCGGGGATGGACGGCCTGACCCTGACTCGGCAGCTCAAGGCCGACGCGACCACCCGCCAGATCATCGTCATCGCGCTGACAGCCTACGCGATGAAGGGCGACGAGCAGCGCGCGCGCGAGGCCGGTTGCGACGGCTACATCAGCAAGCCGATCAACACCCGAACCCTGCCCGGGATCATCGGCGAGTACCTGCCGGTGGTCTCCGAGCCCTGAGTGAGCGAAAGTGGAAGACGACGAAAAGCCGGTCATTCTCATCGTGGACGACGAGCCTGCCAACCGCGCGCTCATCCGCGCCTATCTGGACCCGACCTACGCGCTTCACGAGGCCCCCGACGGGTTGACCGCCCTCGCGTTGATGGAGAGAGAGGCGGTCGATCTGGTCCTGCTCGATGTGATGATGCCGCACCTGAGCGGCTACGAGGTCTGCCGGCGGATCAAGGCGCAGACCGGCAACGCCTACCTGCCCGTCATCCTTCTCACCGCGCTCGGCGAGCAGGATGATCGCAACCTGGGACTGCAGGCCGGTGCCGACGACTTCTTGACCAAACCGGTCGACAGGCAAGAGCTGCTCCTCCGGGTCCGGCTGTTCATCAAGCTCCGCCAGCAGGAGCACCGCATCCGACGTCAGGTCATGGCCCTCGAGCAGCGAGATCACCTGATCACCACCCAGCTCGCCGAGCTGCGCGCGCTCGACGGGTTCAAGGACGAGCTGGTGACGCTGATGGTCCACGATCTCCGCAATCCGCTGAGCGGCATCATGGGGGTCCTCGACGCGGTCGAAGGCTCGATCGCCGATCCCGGGCTGCGCCACGACACGCAGATGGCGTTGCAAGCCAGCGATCGTCTGCGCGAGACGCTGGACGACATCCTGCAGGTGCGCATGCTGGAGAGCGGCACCATGCGCCTTCATCGCGAGGTGATCGACGCCGAGACGCTGGTCACCGACGCGATCGCGTCAGTCTGGGGTGCGGCGCGGGCCCGCAGCGTCGAGATCTCGCGGATCGTCGACGCCGCCGGCGCGCGAATCATCGCAGACCGCAAGCTCCTCCGCCGCGCGATCGAGAACCTCCTGACCAACGCGCTGAAGTATTCGCCGGCCGGGGGCGTGGTGATGGCTGCCGTCCACCGAACCGACGCCGACGTCGAGATCGCGATCGCCGATCGCGGCGCCGGCATCCCGGACACCGTCAAGACCGAGCTGTTCCGGAAGTTCGGTTCCGTGGAGCTCGCGCAGGGCGAAGCCCGCCGGGGCATCGGGCTCGGCCTCTACCTGGTGAAGCTGGTGGCGGCCGCACATGGCGGGCGGGCCATCGTGCGCGATCGGGAAGGCGGGGGCACGACCTTCGGCATCCTGCTGCCCAAAGAGGATCGGCCGCCGGCGTAGGCGTCGGTGCTCTCAGGGAGCCCGGGAAGCGAGGCGGCCGTCGTGCGTACGCCTACTTCAACGCCAGGCGGACGACGAGTCGCGTGCTCGGCGGCAGACCAGGGGCCGCGGCCGTCGCGACGGCCTGCGCGGCAAGACAGCGCTCGCGAGGGGTCTCCGCCGGTCCCGCCTCAGGCGGCACCGCTCGAAGAGCGCCCCGCGCGTCGGTCCTGAACGCGAATAGAGGCGCGGCGCCGCCAGCCTCCTTGCGGCAAGCGTCCACCCAGCCCGAGACGCCGCTCGCGACGAAGGGCAGGAAGGCCTCCTCGCGTCCGTTCGGCTCGGCGACGAGCGCACCACCCGCCACGTGAGCCGCACCGGGGAGCTGGAACCCGACGCCGCCGCCCGCCTCCGCCTGGCTGGTCTGGCGCGCCGACGATCGACATCCCACCGCGCCGGCCGCCAGAATCAGCCCGATGCTCACGCCGATGAGCGATCCGACGAGCGATCCGGTGCACGTGCGCATCTGAGCCCTCGAGCTCGAGTGGTCGAGCCGCGCGGTGGAGCCTGGCGACCGCTCCGTCCACGGAGCGATGGCCAGGCTCCCCAGCTCCACCTACGGCGCCGCGGTCTCCGTGCAGGTCATCGCTCCTCCGTTGACCTTGCAGACGTAGACCTTGCGCAACAACCCGAACAGCAACAAGTCGTTGCGCGTGATGACGACCGTACCGTCGGGCGTCGCTGCCACGCCGCTGTACGCGCACCCCCCCATGGCCGCACCCGCTCCCGCGAGCACAATCGCCAAGAGCGCAGCCCCTGACAGCCTCTTCCAAACTGACGTCGCCTTCATATCGGCTCCCTCGCTTGCGTTCCGTCGAACTGGTTTTCCGCGACGACAATGACCGCGGCAGCCGCACTGTACTCCAGGGAGCCGAAGAATCCTAAGCCAGGTAGTGGGTCAGTTTGAACAAACTGACCCACTACCCTAAGCCACGGTCCCGGGACTCATGCTTGCGAGGGCCCATCGAAGGACACGAGGGACGTCCTGCTGACTTCAGGCCGCACTTCGTTCCGGACGGGCGGCGCGATGGGCGTCACTGTAGGGGTGGCTGACAGGTCGACTCTCCATCGAAGTCTGTCAGGCAGGTCGTTCCGGGCGGACAGTTCGGCTCGGACGGGCGGCAAAAGAATTCGCAAACCCGCGAGAGCATCGGCGACACCTGGTAGAAGCGGCCGCAGGTGGGCGTCGTTCCGGGCGGCCCGCCCGTGCAGGGCGCATCGACCGTCGAGCAGGTCTGCGTGCAGAGGTTCCGTCCCTGCTCGGCACCCACGCTCACGCAGACGAGCCCGGCCTCACAACCCGGATCGCCTTGGCGAAGAATCGGGGCGCACGCTTGACCGAATCGAGGCAAGCCTCCCGCACCTCCCTCTCCCGCGGTCCCCGTGCTGCCCGCTCCTCCTCGGGCGCCCGCACCGGCCGCACCGCTCGTCGCGGCAGCGCCTCCGGCGCCAGCGCCGCCATCCGGAGTGCCGCGGATGCCCGCACCGCCGCCGCCGATCCCGCCACCCGCACCGTTTGCTCCGCCGGCCACGCCCGGGCCCCCTGCTCCGCCGATTCCGGACTTGGGGCCACTGCTACACCCCCACGCGAACAGGGCAGCGACGAGTAGCATCCCCTGAGTCCGCGTCGCCGGCATCGGACAATGATACCTCGATGCCCGCGGAGGCGGCCAAAGGCGATGAGGCTTTCTCGACCCAAACGAGCGAACTACGATCTCGCGAAAGCGCGACCCGACAAGCACAGCGAGCGGCGGGTTGCCGCTCGATGAGGGGGGATCACGCCCCGAGGAGGATTCGATGAACCTGGCCAAGTCCCTGCCCCACGTCAATCCCTGGATCTATCTGGTCGCCGCTGGTGTGTTCGAGATGGGCTTCACGAGCTTCATGAAGCTGTCGAACGGATTCCAGCGCTGGGCCTACAACGTCTGTTTCGCAGTTTGCGCGCTGCTCAGCTTCGGTTTGTTGAACCTGTCGACCCGCGAGCTGTCGCTCGGGACGGCGTACGCCGTCTGGACGGGAATCGGCGCCTTCGGTACGGCCGTGGTGGGCATCCTGTTCTTCAAGGACCCGGCGACCTTCTGGCGGCTGACGTTTCTCACGACGCTGATCGGATCCCTCATCGGGCTCAAATATGTGTCGTGATTCAGAAGCCGGCGACCCAAGCGCAAGGGGTGAGCTGGCTGCTGCCCGCGCGCCGCGCTCCGCGCCCCGGCAGGCGCTATCGTGACCGACCAAGGAGGATCTGAAATGAGCAAGAGCCTGGAAGCCCTGGTCGAGAAGCTGCGCGTGCAGGAGGCCGTGACCCGGCTGTTCGTCAGCACGGATCGCCGCGACTGGGCCGCCGTGAAGCAGTGCTTCGCGGCGTCGGTCCTGTTCGACATGACGTCGATGGCAGGCGGCCAGCCCGCGACGATGATGCCCGACCAGATCGCGGCGGCATGGGAAACTGGCCTCCGCCCGATCGAGCATCTTCACCATCAGGTCGGAAATTACTTGATTGACGTCGACGGACAGGACGCGACCGCCGCGTGCTACGGGATCGCCCTGCACCACAAGGCGACTGCGTCGGGCCGCAACACGCGCGCCTTCGTCGGCAGCTACGACTTTTCTTTGCGGCAGGGGCCGGACGGCGACTGGATCATCCGCTCCTTCCGATTCAACCTGAAGTTCCTGGAAGGGAACCTCGAGCTCGAGAAGGGCTGAGCTCCGCTTCTCCGTTCACCCCGTCGTGCGGTCCGGTCCCGATAGCGCCTCGGCCGGTCCGTCTACCGCGTGGTCGCCTTGTTGGGGTCCTCGGCGGGGTCGAGGTAGTGGATGTCGAACGGTCCGATCCCGTGGAGTTGCAGCACGGTCTCACCTTTGGTCTCGGCGGCGTGATGCATTTTCCGGGCAGGAAGTGATAGCCCCCCCAGAGTCGGGCCGTACGCGAGAGACCTTCGATCAGCGCGATCGCGCGAGGGCGGGGCGGGCGCGGCAGCGATCGAGCCAGCCCGCCACGTTGGCGCGACCCTCGAGACTGGCGCCGAGGAAGGTGCCGGTGATGAGCGCCGCCGCCGCCGGAATGTCCACCAGCGAGAAGTCGCCGAGGATGAAGGCACGTCCCTCGAGACGCGCGTCGAGCACGTCGAGCAGGCGCCGGTACTGGCCATGGTTGTAGTCGGCCGTGGCCTGGCTGCGCTGATCGGGCGTGTAGGACACGGGCGTGTCGAGCCCGTGATAGAGGTATTGCATCATGTAGGACTGCAGCTCGGTTCCGCCCCACACCGTCCAGCACAGGGCCTCGGCGCGGGCCGAGCCCTGGTCCTTGTTCGGCCACAACGCGCGGTCCACACCGTACGTCTCGGCAAGATGAAGGAGGATCGCGAGCGACTCGAAATAGGGCTGGCCATCGTCGACCAGGGCCGGCACTTTCCCGTTCGGATTGATCGCCAGATACGCAGGGGCTTGGTGCTCGCCCTTGTGACGGTCGAGAGTAACCAGCTCGAAAGGAACGCCCAGCTCCTCGAGCGCCCAGTGAACTCGTGACGCCGAGCTACGCGGCCAGCTGTAGAGCTTGATACCCATGGTGCTCGAACATACACCCGGATTCAACGCCGGGCCCGCGGCATCCTTCCCGGCATCTCGAGATCGATAGCGCCCGAGCCCGCAACAATGAGGCACACGCGCCGATGAGGTGTCACGCGCGACCGCGCGTTCCCGCCTCAAAGGAGAAAGCCATGTCTCGAGACACCCTCCGTCCCAGAACCGCGGCACGCTCCCGTACCCATGTTCGAGTCTCTGCCAACGAGCGTGCGCCGCGGGCGTTCGTCGCCTTCGCTGTCCTGCTCCTCGTGCTCGTCCCCAGCTTCGGCTGTGGACTCTCCGAGCGGGAGGGCGAAGAACCGACCACCGTGCCCTCGCAGACCGCAGTCGTCTCAACCCGACGACCACCGTGCCAGGAGTTATCCCCCACGCAAGAGAAGATCGCCCTCAAGCTCATCGACGACATCTGCGGCGATACCTGGTGCGAGGGCGACTACAACTTCGATTTCCGCGCTCTCACCTGCGATTTGCGGCGAATGACCTGCACCCTTCGCTTTCAGATGTTCCCCTGGGACACGGTGGCGAGCGGCACCCCCACCTACTCTCGCTCCTGCGAGACGACCGGATTCTCAGGCTTTGATTCGCTGGTCGCGACGGCGCCAAATGGCTACCAGGCCCTCGTGCCTTCCTTCTACGACGCGCTCACGACCTGCATCGGCAAGCTCGAGGGCGGCTCCCAGTAGTGCCCGGGGAGCGAGGACACTCCGATCTCTGGATGGATTGCACCCTACCGGGGACATAGCGCCGCAGGGGAAGCTGACCTGGATGACCGGGTCACGTGGGTCGTGCCCGTTCCGCCGGGCCAGCGGCGGCGGTCGCGTCGGCCAGGCGGGGAACCAGCGGCCGGAAACCGAGGTCCTGGCGGATGCGGCTGCCGTCGAGGAGCGGGTTGAAGGAGCGGGCGGCCTCGGCCGCCGAGCCGTCAGGTGGTGGCATTCCCATCGGAAAGAGTTGGCAGGTTCGTTTCTGACGTGAATCGGGGATGGGTCTACAATGGCGCGCGCCGGCCAGCAGCGTTCCGGCCGGCGCTCATGGGGGACAACGTAGGGGGTGGAACATGTCGAGCAAAGCCTGTGGTTCGTGCCGTGGTGTCTTCGGAGGTCGGTTGCGCGCTGGACTGTCGTGTTTGGTGGCGGTCGTGGCGTTTCAAACAGGCCAATCCGCGCGCGCTCAGGCTCAAAGCGCCGTCCGCAGCCAGGAGGACGCCTTCGGGGTATTGAATCTCCCCGCGCCCGCGCCCGTAGCCAAAAAGCCGAAGGCCGAGGAGGGGAAGGCGCTCGAGCGCTGGAACGTGTTGGCCATTGACGCCAGCGGCGTCGACCACACCCCAGTGGCGCCCGGTGAAAGCCGGGTCTTCGGCGAGCAACTCGGCCCGGCGCGCGCCAGCCGGGCCATGGCCATCGTGCACATCGCCATGTTCGAGACCCTGAACGCATTGGATCGACGCTTCACCAGCTACGTGGGGCTCCCGCTCGTGGACAAGGCCAAGAAGGTCTCGGCCGACGCCGCCGTAGCGCAAGCCGCGCGCGACACGTTGGTCGCTCTCTTTGCGTCCCAGGCCGCTAGCTTCGATGCGGCTCTCGCCGAAGATCTGGCCCTCGTCACCAAGCGCGCGGAACGCGAGGAGGGCGTGGCGCTTGGGCATACGGCCGCTGCGGCCATCCTGGCGTTGCGTGCCCAGGACGGTTCGAACCACCGAGAGCCGCGCGTGGGCATCGAGTTCATCACCGGCACGGCGCCCGGCCAATGGCGGCAAGATCCCATCAGCCGGATTCCTTTGGCCCTGGGCGCCTACTGGAGTCAGGTGCGACCCTTCGCCTTGAGCGGGGCCACTCAATTCCGCGCGCCTCCTCCGCCAGCCTTGGACAGCGCCGCCTATGCACAGGCGTTCGACCAAGCACGACGATTGGGGGGCGATGGCGTCACGACGCCGACCGAGCGCACGGCCGACCAGACGTTCATCGGCATCTTTTGGGCCTACGACGGTACGCCCAGCCTTTGCGCACCTCCACGTCTTTACAATCAAATCACGACGGCCATCGCGAAAGCCCGGGGCACGCACGGCCTCGACCTGGCCCGCTTGCTCGCTCTCGTAAACGTCAGCATGGCCGACGCCGCCGTGGCCATCTGGGAGTCGAAGTACTTCTACCAATTCTGGCGACCCATCACGGCGATCCGCGAGGCGGATGAAGGGACGGGACCGAGCGGGCTCGGCGATGGCAACGCGGCCACCGTTGGCGATCCCACCTTCACGCCGCTGGGCGCGCCCGGCAGTAACCTCACGGGTCCTGGCTTCACCCCGCCCTTCCCGGCATATCCGTCGGGGCACGCCGGGTTCGGTGGAGCTCTCTTCCACACGCTGCGCACGTACTACGGCGGCGACGCCCTTCCGTTCACCTTCGTGTCGGACGAGTGGAATGGCGTGACGCGGGGGAGTGACGGCGACGTTCGCCCGCTTGTGCCCCGCAGCTTCGCGACGCTGTCGCAGGCCGAGGAGGAGAACGGTCAAAGTCGCATCTACCTCGGCATCCATTGGGGTTTCGACAAGACGGCCGGCATCGAGCAGGGCCGCGCCGTGGCGGGTTACGTGTTCTCGCACGCCTTTCAACCGCTTCCCTGACGGCGCTGCGCTGCCAGCCGCGCCATCACCTCCGGCACCTCGCCGGGAAGCTCGCGCGCCAGAAAGCCGATCGCGTTGGGGCGTCCCATCCGCCTCGACAGTCGCTCGCCCGCCTGGGCGTGAAGATGCACGGCCCAGACGGCAGACTGATCGGCGCTCGCGCCGCGCGCGAACAGCCCGGCGATGACGCCCGCCAGGACATCGCCCGAGCCCGACGTGCCGAGACCGGGGGAGCCCATCTCGTTCACGAAGGCCCGCCCGAGATCCTCTCCGAGCCGCGCGCAACGACCGCTGCCGCAGGCTCCGCCCGCGTGAAGCTCGGGGATCGGCCCCTCGTCGTGGCTGCTCGCCGCGGAACACGTCACTCTTCGCGCAGTCGAAGCTCACGATCGTAACGAACACCGGCTCGCCGGTCGCCATCGACGGCTTCGCCTGAGGAGCCTTGATCGTCTCGCTCTGCAGGAATGCTTCGTTGTACTTGATGGCGTCGTTGACCGCCGAGACGAGCAGAACCAAGTGCGATCCGGAAGGTCCCACGTCGGTTGCACGGCTCGGCGCAGTCGGAGCATGATGGGGCGTGGCCCAGTCGCGTCTCAGGTCCTGCTCACCCAGCCGGCCAGTCGCTCACATGGCGGCAGTGACGTTCTTGGTTCTGGGAGCTTGTGACGAAAGCGGCACACCCCCGGTGGGTTCCGCAATGCCAATGCCAATGCCGGTGCCGCCTCTCGCCGAGTATGAGGAGTGTGTCTCCACGGCCCCGATGGATGATTCCGGCGATCCGGATCAGCCCGTGCTCGTGCTCACCGGCCCCCGCGTCATCGACCACGCGCTGGGGGCGCCTTACGTCGATCAGGGGGCCACGGCCAGTGACCCGAATGAGGGCGACATCACCAGCCGGATCCTCGTGACCGGATTGACCGAGCTCGACCCAGACGTCGTGGGTGACTACTTGATTCGCTACGGCGTGACAAACAGCGCTCATCTGAGGGCGGTCGAGGTCGTGCGGCTGGTGCGTGTCAACGCCGGCACCTTCCCCGTCCAGACCGTCCGCGCCATGGGCACGACCAGCGCCCGCATGGGTTACTACGAGCACCTGCCCGCCGCCTACGCCGACGATCCCGATCGGAGGTTTCCCCTCCTCGTCTTCATTCACGGATGGGAGAACTCGCGCTTTCTCGATCCTCACACGGTCCAGGCGCCGCTCTCGATCCTGGAGAGGAGCAACCTGGTGAAGCTCATCAACGATGGCTCCTGGGACGACTCCCGCCCATTCATCGTGTTGTCTCCCCAGAAGTGCTACGACGCGTTGACCTTCGGTGCGACGGCGGCGCGGATGAAACGGTTCATCGACCATGCGATCAACACCTACAAGGTCGACGTGTCCCGTCTGTACATGAGCGGGCACAGCCAGGGATCGGGCGATACGTGGGACTACGTCACGAACTATCCGCGACAGCTCGCGGCGGTCGTCCCCATCTCCGGTGGCTACGGCACGGTGTCCGGGTGTGCGCTGAAGGACACGCCCGCGTGGGCGTTCAACGGCGAGGCCGACAGGACCGTCGCGTATCAGACACAGGTCGCCACCGTGGCCAGCATCAACGCTTGCAACGCCGCTGAACCGGCCAAGATCACCGTTTTTCCCGGCATCAGCCACAACGACATTCAGGACCGCGTCCTCGAGCTGACCGGCCTGGGCAGCGGCCTGTCCCCGTACGACCTTTACGATCAGAACATATACGACTGGCTGCTACAGCATCGCCGCCCCTGAACGGCCGCGCTCCCGGCCGTCCCAAAGTCGGGCCGTGCGCGAGAGACCTTCGATCAGCGCGATCGCGCGAGGGCGGGGCGGGCGCAACAGCCGTAGTCGCCTTCCTCGAGACCCTGACCGACGGCTACATTCGCCCCTGACCGAGCAGATGCGCCCGCTCGTACGGCGAGGTCGCGATGACGTCGGCAGGTCGGCCGCACGATGTGGATCGCACCGCCACGAGACGAGCTCGAGGCCGACCAGCGTGACCGCCCTGCCGATCTCCCAGCTGGCGCCCGCGGCGGCCCGTGGTGCTTGTCGAGACGGCGCGGACGGATCGGAGCTACCGGATGAGGCTTGCACCATTTGCCTCACTGTCTCAAACACCACCGACCCCTGTAAAGACGACGCCCGTTTCCCTACTCATCAACGACGTATCCTTGGACAGGCTACTTCTTTGCGCGACTCCGGCCTTGCGCCTTTGCGGCGGCGAGAAGGTCCTTGGCCTCGGCCTCGTAGCGAGCGGCGATCCCCTTGCCCTTGGCCTTCGGACCGTGAACGTCGGGATGCAGGTAGTGACCGCGCGCGGGCCCGGTCTTGTCGCTCTCCACGGCCAGCCGATGGGCGCTGGCCCAGGCGTCCTTGCGCACGCCCGTCACCTGCCAGCTGACCCGCAGCCCCGGCAGGCCGCCGCCAATCGTGAATCGCCCGCGCTTGACGGTCGAGGCGATGAACAGGCCCGGCGCCGACTTTCCGATCGGCGTCAGCTGATAGCGAAAGTCCTTGTTCAGCGCCTCGAAGTACTTCGGCAGGACCACGCTCGCTCGGCCCTTCCCGTCGCATGTGGCCACGCCGTCGTAGAGGTTCTTCATGTCGGGCGATTCGACGAAGGAGTGGCGCAGGGTGCGCCGGCCTGGCGCCAGCGGGTGATCGATCTCGAATCCACCGCCGCCCTTGGTGAGCATTCCCGTCACCCGCACGTTTCCGATGAAGAGCCCGGCCCCGAGGCCCCCCAGACCGATGACGCCGAACCCGTTGCTGATGCCGAACAGCCCCGAATCTTGGGCGCCGATCCCTAGCACCCCGGCGGCGGTGTCGCTGGTTCCGCGAACGCCCGGCCCGGAATCACTACTCCCCGAGACGCCGTGGCCCGAACGGCTGATGCCCAGGACGCCGCTGTTGGTGTCGCTATCGCCCTGCACGCCGACCCCTCCCAGCCGCCGCCGGCCGTTGGCGCCGGTGCCGTACACGCCGACCTTGCTGGTCGGGGCCGTGTCCGATCCGTCGATGCCGCCTGCCACGCCCACGCGCGGCGACTGGCCATAGACACCCGCCGCGCGATTGCTGTCGAGGAGGCTGATGCCGGCGACGCCGGTCCCCGCCGAGTTCGACCCGATCACACCGTTGCCGCCGGGCCCGAACGGCCCGCCGACCCCCGAGTCCCCCCACACGCCAAAAGACCCACTCGGCGTGAAGCCACTCGGCGTCCCGTCGTCTCCAGTCACTTGTGCCATGGCGATCCTCCCTGTGCGATCGTTACGGTCGACGAGGGCGCACCTGCCCGGGCGCCCGTCAGCCGGCCCATCCTATCGAGACCGCTCGCGATCACGCCGTGGACGATCGCGGCCGTCGGCTGGCGAGTACCGCCGTCCGACCAGCGCATCGGCGCCGACTTCTCAATCGACCTCCGCCCTGGCCTCGATTCGACACCAGCGAAATCGATTTTCCGCTCGGCCGCTTGGAGCTAAGATCCGGCAGCTGCTGCTGTTTTTCGCGGCTCTGGAGCCACGGACCGGGGGGAGGAGATGCATGCTGGGTTCTTTGAGAGAGTTCGTGTCGCCCGCGTTCTTCATGGCGCACGGGCACTGCTATCTGTGGAAGCCGGCCCTGGTTTGGTTACAGGTTCTGACCAACGGCTTCGTCGGTCTCTCCTATTTCACGATCACCATCACCCTCGTCGTCCTGGTCCGCCGGGTCCGTAACATCCCCTTTCAATGGATGTACCTGTCGTTCGGGACGTTCATCATCGCCTGCGGGATCACGCACTTCTTCGACATCCTGGTCATCTGGGAACCGGTCTACTGGATTGACGGCGCCGTTCGAGCGATCACCGCCGTGGCCTCGCTCGGCACCGCGGTATTGCTGCCCACCTTGCTGCCTCGGGCGAAGAAGCTGGCCGACGCCGCGGAGCTGAACCGTGAACAGAGCCTGCAGTTGGCGCACGCCAACGGGGAGCTAGAGCGGGCCCGGGTCGAGCTGGAAGCGCGGGTCAGCGAGCGAACCTCCGCGCTCCGTCAATGGGAGCGAATCTTCCAGCACGCGACCTGGGGGGTCGCGGTGGCCGGCGCCAAAGACGTGCGTCTTCAAGCGGTCAACCCGGCCTACGCTCGAATGCACGGCTACTCCGTGGAAGAGCTGGTGGGTGCCCCCGTCTCGACGCTGTGGGCGCCAGAGGCGAAGGGCGACATGGAGAGAAACCTCCATCAGCTCTACGAGCGCGACCAACTGATCACCGAGACCGTCCACCTTTGCAAGGACGGAACCCGATTGCCGGTCGAAGTGGTGGCCACGAAGATCAACGGTCCTGGGGGAGAGCCGGAGCGGCTCGTGGCGAACGTTCAGGACATCACCGAGCGCAAGCGGCTCCAGAAAGCGCGGGAGCGCGCCCTCGAGCTCGAGGCCCGTAATCGGCGGTCCGAGGAGGCGAACCGGCTCAAAAGCCAGTTCCTGGCCAACATGTCACACGAGCTCCGGACGCCGTTGAACTCGATCATCGGTTTCGGGGAGCTGTTGCATGCTGGGGAGGTCGGCGCGCTCACCCCGAAGCAGATCGAGTTTCTGGGCGACATCCTGGCAGCCGGACGGCACTTGCTCGGCTTGATCAACGACGTCCTCGATCTGGCGAAGGTCGAGGCGGGGAAGACCGAGTTCCGCCCGGAGCCGGTCGATCTCGGGGACTTGACCGGCAAGCTGGTCCAAAGCCTGCGCGCCGCCACCGCCGACAAGCAGATCGAGGTGGAGGTTTCGGTGGACCCGACGCTGACCGACGTCGCCCTCGATCCAGGTCGATTCAAGCAAATCCTGTACAACTACGTCTCGAACGCGCTGAAGTTCACGCCCGACGGCGGACGGGTGGTGGTGCGCTTGACGCCGGAAGGTGCCGATCGGTTTCGCGTCGAGGTCGAGGACACCGGCGTCGGCGTGGCGGCCGACGACCGTCAGCATCTGTTCGTCGCGTTTCAACAGCTCGACTCCAGCGCGGCGAAGCGGCACCCGGGGACCGGCCTCGGCTTGGCGCTGACCAAGCAATTGACCGAGGCGCAGGGAGGGGAGGTAGGCATGCGCCCCGCGCCCTCGCAGGGAAGCGTCTTCTTCGCGGTGCTCCCCCGGCGGCCTCCCCCCCAACCTGTCCGGACCGCCGGCGACGATCTTCCTACGAACGGATCCCCGTCATGACGGAGACCGTGAAGCCACCGATTCTGGTCGTCGACGACAACCCCGGCAACTTGAAGCTAATCGCGCAGGGACGAGCGGAAATCGCCCTGACGCCGACACGTCTCCGCTTTCATCCGGCGATCTAACGAACACCCCTCTGAATCTTTCACAACGATTTCTGGGTCGCGCCGACACCGGACTGCGAAAAGGGACTATTCGGGCTGCACGAGAACCGAGATCCCCGCGCTCGTGGTAACGTGCACTGCCGTTTCAGGGTCGTGGCGAAGGGACAGCGCGGAGGGGAGCAAACATGGCGGGGTTCACGGGCATGGGGGCGGTGATCGGACCGGGGCAGTGCGGGTTTCGCGTATGGGCGCCCAACGCGAGCCGTGTGTTCGTCACCGGCCCGTTCAGCAATTGGCAGCCGAACGCGAACCCGCTCACCCCCGAGGGGGGCGGCTACTGGGCGGGCGTCGTCGCCGGTGTGGGGGCCGGCACGCCGTACAAGTTCGTCATCATGAACGGTGGCCCGCTGTGGCGGGTGGATGCGTACGCACGGGACGTCGACTCGGACGCGCAGGGCATCTTCCACGGGCTGGTGGTGGATCGCACGGCCTCCTGGGCGCCGTTCGCCACGCCCGGGTTCGCGGACCTGATCCTGTACCAACTCCACGTGGGTTCCTTCGCCGGCTTCAACGACGGGATCGCGGTCTCGGCCGTGGACGGCGGCTGGGCCGCGAAGTGCAGCGAGATCATCCCGAAGCTGGACTACATCCGGGCGCTGGGATTCAACGGCCTGGCGCTGCTGCCCATCGGCGAGACGCCCTTCCCCGCGAATCAGGTCCACATGGGCTACGCGCCGACGAACTGGTTCGCCCCCGAGAGCGACTTCGGCTCGCCGGCGGACGTCCGCCTGCTGATCGACGAGGCGCACAAGCGCGGCCTGGCCGTGATCTTCGACGTCGTCTACAACCACGCTTCCATCGACGCGAACCCCTACTGGGAGTACGACGGCGACACGCGAGACGGAGGTATCTATTTTCAAGACGGTGGAGACTCCCCGTTCGGCCACATCCCCGCCCACTGGAAGCGCGAGGTCCGAAACTTCTTCCTCGACAACGCCCGCATGTGGCTGGACGACTATCGCGGCGACGGACTGCGCTTCGACGCCGCGCATCTGATCCAGTGGGAGGCCCTGCAGACGATCCTCTTCGGGCTGCGACAGAACCCCTTCTGGCGCGACAAGCTGTTCATCGCCGAGTGGAACGGCGACGACCGCGCTCGCTGGCCCTACGTTCTGCGCGACATCGGCTTTGACTCTGTCTGGGGCATGTCGGGCCCATACGCCTTCCGCGAGGCGATGAGCCGGGGCGCGTTCGGGGGCGACGCGGTGGGCGCGATGCTATCGGTGATGGAGCGGGCGCCGTACCGCAATCAATGGAACGTCGTGCGCTACTACCTGGGTTCGCACGATCAGATTCGCGACGAGAAGTCGGGTGCCGAAGGCGATCACCGCTACCCCGTCCAGGTTTTCGGCGGACGGGAGAACTGGACCGCGCGCGCCCAGGCCCGGATGGGGTGGGCCCTGGCGGTCACCGCTCCGGGCTTGCCGATGATGTTCATGGGCTGTGAGGGACATCTCCCCGGCTACTGGTGGCCCACGCTCGACGCCAACCCGAGCCACGCGGACCACCGGATCGACTGGTCCAAGATGGGTGATCCCATCGGGGCGCCGATGCAGGCTCTCGTTCGCGGCGCCAATCAGCTCCGCTGGAACCACCCGGCGTTGCGCGGGGGGACGATGGAGGTCACGCACGAAGACCGGCAGAACAACGTCTTCGCCTGGCGGCGCTGGAGCGACCAGGGGGACGTCATCCTGACCGTCGCGAACTTCTCCGAGCGCGAGTGGCGCGGCTTCGACTACGGGGTGCGCACCGGCGTCGGTGGGGGATGGCAGGAGGTCTTCAACAGCCAGGCGCCTGACTTCGACGGGTACGCGGACTCGGGCAACGGTCCCACGGCCCGCTGGAGCGACGGTGGCGGATGGGTACCGATCCGGCTGCCAAAATGGTCGGTCCTTGTATTCCGCCAGGTCGGCTGACGATCCTCGGGTTCGATTCGAGGCAGCGGGATTCATCCGGTCGGTGTCGGGTCGGTCCCACTCAGGCGTCATGGACGGAAAACAAGCCTCCTCATGGAGCTGCTCGTGCGCCTCTTCTTCATGGACGGATTGTCCAACAACCGTCGCCGTCCTGGTCTGCTCATCGTGCGGGCAACGCGGGTAGACCCCGCGGCGGCATCACTGGCCCTTGCTGCCGATAAACAGCGCCCATGGGCGCTAAGGCAATCCCTTCGCAACCGCGAATCGGTAGCGGCCGCCCGACGGGGTGTTGGCGGTGACGCCGGTGAACCCGGCGCCGTCGAAGTCGAGCGAGAGGGAGTGAGGCAACGCGGGGGCCGTCCCCGGTACCGGTCCGACCCGCAGGGGACTTCCCGCGGCCACAGCCGAGATCTCGTCGGTCCAGAAGCTTCCCAGTGTTCCAAAGATTGTGTGCTCCCGGTAGACGATCGGGTACGGCGTTCCGGCGACGAACTCAGTACCGACGCTTTCTTCCGGAATCAGGGTCAATTCGTATCTGTCGTCCATGGAACCCGCCCGCATGAAGTCGCCTCGGTCCAACCAAAGTGCGTCCTCTGCCACGCGCCGCCAGGCCAGCGGGACGAGAATCGTGGCGCCCGAGGCTGTCAGAGTCCCCGTCATGCGCTGGCTGTCGGCCGAGACGACGACGCGCGCCCGGTATTCGTAGGGCGTCCCAAACGCGAACCACGCCTCTCGTCCGCTCACCCGCCCGGAGAGAGGGGCGCACCCATAGAAGGTGTCGGGTTTCTCTGGTTGCGCAGGGACCACCCCCGGTGCCCCGGAGGTGCAGCCCCGCCCGGTGATCGTCCCGTCCGCCGCTTGGCTCACAAGCACCCCGACGGGATCTTCGAAGACGAAGAGCCCCCATCGCCCGGAGACGTCGACCGTCGGCGGGGCAACGCCAGCCGCGCCAGCGGTACCGCCTCCGGCGCCCCCCTGCCCGGTGGCGCCACCCGAGTCACTGCTACTTGCTCCCCCATGGCCGCCCACCGGCGGCGCCCCCCCGTTTCCGCCAGCCTGCGATCCGCCGCTGCCTGTGGTCATTCCCAAACCGTCGTCGCCGGTGCTGCCATCCGCGACCGCAGGGTGCCCGGCCGCTTTTCCGCAGGACACCAACGCCAGAAGGCTGAGCGCGCGTCCCCAACCACGCGAACGATTCGAAGCAGGGCGGGAGGTGCTGGGCATCGCTCGATGTTACTGCGTAGGCTTGGCCAGGCCCAGCGCGAGGGCAGGCCAGTCGGACCGCCCGGAGTCGACGAGGCTGGCGAGCCCATTCATCTGAACCGTGTGGTTCCAGCCGGCCCCGCGGTCTCCTTTCCAAACACCGGTACCCTGATCCTCGGTTCGAATTCTTGCGCCCCACAGAGCCTGGCGACGGTGCTCGCCTCGAACGACGAGCCCCTCGCGGCGTCGCTCTCGGCCAAGCGGTCGTTCCTCGTGGCCGGTCAGCTGAAACCGGCCAGCGGCGCGCCCGCCGCGACCGCGCCGTGACGCTGATTGACTTGCCCGGGAGATTGCCGACTACGGCGTCACGAGGCTGTTCTTCATGATCGTCACGCGGTTGTCGGTGCAAAGCGTGCAGTTCGACGGGTAGAAATACTTGCGGTTCGCGGTGTCGCCCATCAAGTGAATCCTGAACCAGGCCGTCAGCGCGAAGATGTCCGGGCCCTTGGCGCCGTTCTGGTACTCCCAGCCGCCATGGTCCGCCGACAGGTTGTCCATGAGGATGGCCGGCTGATTCGTCACGGTGGCGTAGGTCGCCGACACGCTGTCGCACGTGACGGTCGTGTCCTTGCCGCCGCAGATGAACAGCGCCGGGCCGTGCAGGCTGGTGATCGTCGACGTTCCAGAGACCGTCCCGATCGCGATGATGCGCGGATCCGCGGCGGCCTTGCAGGTGGAGGCGCCGCCCTCCGAGTGCCCGAGCGCGCCGATGTGGGACGTGTCGAGGTGGTGGTAGTACGGGCTCGTCGAGACCTCCGCCTGCTCGAGCAGCCAGTTCAGACCGACGATGGTCGGCAGCGGGTCGCCCCGCGAGGTCGTCGAGCTGAGAGAGGCCACCACCACGAAGCCGTGCGAGGCGAGCTGGTTGATGAGCACCGGATAGGTCCCGCACCACTTGTTGGCCGCGGAGTCGACCACGCACAACGGCGGGTTCTGCTCGGGGTTGTCCCCGTGGCCGTTCGCCCAGACCAGGATGGGGTGGCAGTAGCCGCCCGTCAGATCTTTCGGCCGGTAGACGTTGAACCGCTGCTGCGTGTCCCCGTAGATCGGATCGGGGAGGTACCCCGCCAGTGGACCAACATTCTTGTCGGTGGTGATCGCGAACGGTCCCGCCACCGAGGGATCGGCGGTGGAGAACATCTTGGTGGGGGTGCAGTTGTTCACCAGCGCACCGCCCGTGCCGGTCGCGCCGCCGGCCTGACGACCGCCGCCTCCGGAGATCTGTCCGGCCTGGCCGCCGCCCGCGCTTCGCCCACCTGCGCCCGCTCCCGCTGTTCCGCCGCCGGTCCCCGCGACCTGGCCGCCGCGGCCACCGCTGGCGCTGCCTCCCGTCTGGCCGCCACTGCCCGTCGTCCCGCCAGAGGCGGGCGCTCCGCCCGAGCCCGTGGCGTCGCTGCCACCCGATCCCGTCGCGTTGCTGCCCCCCGAGCCCGGCACGCTGCCGCCACCCGAGCCCGTCGCGTGGCTGCCG
>Ga0105238_10000363_pt1 | contig 48636 bp, 34 predicted proteins | sample KBSC34metaG_FD_81526 | JGI IMG/M metagenome (GOLD analysis project Ga0105238, IMG submission 81526) | Corn rhizosphere microbial communities from Kellogg Biological Station, Michigan, USA - KBS C3-4 metaG | ecosystem: Host-associated > Plants > Roots > Rhizosphere > Soil | place: Michigan, USA...
CCTGTGCCAGCTCGTTGTCGGCCATCCATCTGGCTGCTCTGGAACTGTGGACCGGCCGCAGCGACATGATCGTGACGGGTGGCATCGACACCTTCAACGACATCTTCATGTTCATGTGCTTCAGCAAGACTCCGGCGCTTTCGCCGTCGGGCGATTCCAAGCCCTTCTCGGACGAAGCTGACGGAACAATCCTGGGCGAAGGTGTGGGAATCGTCGTTTTGAAGCGACTGGCGGATGCCGAACGTGATGGCGATCGGATCTATGCCGTGCTGAAGGGGATCGGTACATCCAGCGATGGCGCGGGCAACGCGGTGTACGCGCCGAAGGCCGAAGGACAGATCCGCTGCCTGCAAGATGCCTATCGAGTTTCCGGGGTTTCGCCAGACACGATTGAACTCGTCGAGGCGCACGGAACAGGGACGAAGGTGGGTGATGCCACCGAAGTTCAGGGGTTGATGCAAGTCTACCAGGCAACAGGACGTCAGGGTCCCTGGTGCGCGGTAGGTTCGGTGAAGTCTCAGATCGGTCACACCAAGGCGGCCGCCGGAGCAGCCGGTGTGATCAAGGCAATTCTGGCTTTGCAGCATCGAGTATTGCCGCCGACGGTCAAAGTGAATCAACCACCCACACCGCTCCTGGCCAGCAACTCGCCGTTTTACGTGAACACCGAGTCGCGACCCTGGTTGAAGCCAAGGGGGTATCCTCGTCGGGCCGCCGTCAGCGCGTTCGGGTTCGGGGGCAGCAATTTCCATTGCGTGCTGGAAGAGTCGCCTCAGCGATTTGACGAGCCGGAATGGGATGGCGACATCCAGGTCTTCGCACTGTCGGCCTCGACTGCCGATGATTTGGCCAATCAACTACGAACCGCTGTTGGGGCGTTGGCACGATCAGACTGGCCGAATGTGCGTGCGGCTGCCGCACGAACTCGCGCGGCGTATCAGAATTCGCAGGGGCATCGGTGTCTGTGTGTTGTCGAACGCGACAAGACGGACGTCGCCAAACTGGTGGACGGCGCGGCCACTATGCTGCAGCGCTATGCGGACAAAGCCTCATGGTCGACGCCTGACGGAGCCTTCTACGGCCGAGGACCTCGGTCAGGACAACTGGGAGTGCTGTTCCCTGGACAGGGATCACAGTACGTCGGCATGCAGCGCGAATTGGCTTGCCGATTCCCGGTCATGCAGGATGTCCTGTCCGATGCGAATGATGTCTTCGCGTCAGCGCCGGCAGTGAATGGCCATATCGATGCGCCGCGTCGATTGAGCGATTACATCTATCCGCACCCCGCCTTTTCGGCTGAGACGAAAACGACTCAAGATGCGGAACTGCGAGCGACCCAGGTTGCTCAACCCGCGATTGGCGCCGTCAGCCTGGCGGTCATGGCGGTACTCGACCAGTTTGGTATCCAGCCCGAAGCGGTGGCGGGACACAGCTATGGCGAGTTGACAGCACTCTGCGCCTCGCACCGATTCTCACCGCAAATGTTGTATCGGTTGTCGATGCTGCGGGGACAACTGATGGCGGCGGCCCAAGAAGTGGATGGCGGGATGCTGGCCGTGGGGGCGCCACTGACTCATATCGAAGCGGCTTTGAAAGAGTTGTCTGTCGACCTGGTCGTCGCGAATCATAACAGCCCCACGCAGGTCGTTCTGTCAGGTCGAATACCCGAGATTGACCGCGCGACGTCGCTACTGGCCTCGCGAAACATCCGCGGCAAAAAGTTGTCGGTCGCCGCGGCGTTTCATAGTCCACTGGTGGCTCCCGCCAGTCGCGCGTTTCGTCCCGTCTTGGACGACGTCGACTTTAGTCCCGCGACGATGCCGGTTTATGCGAACAGTACCGCGGCCGAATATCCGTCCGATCCGACGGCAGCGCGCGATCTCTTGGCCGCCCAACTCGCACGACCTGTGCACTTCGTGCAGGAAGTCGAGCAAATGTATGCCGACGGCGTGCGCACCTTCCTGGAAGTCGGCCCGGGAGGGGTCCTGACGGGACTGGTGAACTCCATTCTGAATGGACGTGAATACCGCGCGGTTGCAGTCGATTCCTCGAATGGCAAACGCGGCGGTCTCTTCGACCTCGCAACGACGTTGGCTCAACTTGCCGCGTCAGGTCATGAGATTCGCTGGAATTGCTGGGATCCCCACGGCGCGGACGCAGTGCCGGCGGCAGCATCGAAACGGATGACAATTCCCATCAGCGGGGCAAACTATGTGAAGCCTCGTGCTCCGATTCCGCCACGAGCGTCGGAGGCAATGCCGAGCACAATCATTGATCAGAAGGCCAATGGTCTCGTTTCAACTTCGAACTCGCCCAGTATTCCTGTACGGCCTGCAACTGTGCTTCAGACATCTGCCACCGCGCCGGCGCAACCTCAGGTTGCGCCTCCAGGGCCGAAGATCGTGACGCCAGCCGCAGCGCAGTCAATGCCAGCATCATCTCCGAGCCCCGTTCCGTCGATGAAAAACGCGTTTCCTATGCCATCCAAACCCATCGACATGGCGATCGCATCGTCCGCCTTTATTCCGAGTGCCACTGACGTCGCCGATACTCCGCCGACGATCTTAGAACCCGAAAACAGTGTCCCAGCGAAAGTCTCAAAGAGCGTTTCGAAGGTTGAGAAACTGGAGTCGATCCGTCAAACGTTGGCGACCCTGCAAAAGATGCAAGCCGAAACATCGCGATTGCATCAACAGTTTCTGGAAGGACAAGACGCCGCCTTGCGCACGTTTGCACGTCTGGCCCGCGAACACTTGGGCGAATCACCGATTGAAGGTTCATTCGACAGTCCGTCGCTCGCCCCAACCTCAACGACTCTCGTTTCATCGGTCACAAGCTCCGTCAGTCCGAAGCCAGTCGCCACGGCTCCAATGGTGACTGCGCCCGCGATGCCTGCGTCGCCCGTTGTCGCGCAACACGCTCGTACTCAGTCCTCCTACTCCGTGGCTCCGATCAGTCGACCTGCGAGCAACCAACCAACACCGGTCATGCCGGCACCCCCACCTGTGACCTCTGCACCGACACCGGCCGTACATGTCCCGGCAGCAGTACGTCCGGCGTCGCTTGCGGCGCCAGTTGCTCCACCCAAAGTTGAACCAACTGTCGTCGCCAAACCTGTTGCTGTGCCGGCATCTTCGACCCTCGCCACCGCCGTGTTGTCGGTCGTCTCGGAAAAGACGGGATATCCGACTGAGATGCTGAATCTCGACATGAGTCTCGATCACGATTTGGGAATCGATTCGATCAAGCGTGTTGAGATCCTGTCGGCGTTGCAGGAGCGTGTTTCAAATCTGCCTGCGTTCCAACCCGACGAATTAGGATCTCTGCACACGCTACGCGACGTCGTCACTTTGGCCGATGCCCGTGCACCCCAGAGTGCAAACAGCCCTGCGTCTGCCCCCATCGGGGCGATGACGGCCGGCTCTGCAGCCACTGTTCAGTCTCCGGTTGCTCTTGAGAGGTTGTCAGAAGTCGCACTTTCGCAAACGCCATCCAGCCCGCTTGGTCCGGTCGTCCTGGCGGTTGTTTCCGAGAAGACAGGCTACCCGACCGAGATGCTGAATCTCGACATGAGTCTGGATCATGATCTGGGCATCGATTCGATCAAACGCGTCGAGATCCTGTCGGCGCTACAGGAACGAGTTCCCCATCTTCCAGCGTTCCAGCCTGAAGAATTGGGAGCACTGCATACTCTGCGTGACGTCGTCACTCTGGCTGACCAGCGATCGCCGCAGACTGTCTCACGCGCTGTAGCACCGTCCGCCCTCCCGACCACGACCAATCCTGCTACGGCTCAAAGTACTGCGCCCACTGTCGCCGCTTCGATCAGGGGACTGGGGCCAATCGTCCTGAAGGTGGTCTCAGAGAAAACGGGCTATCCGACGGAGATGTTGAATCTCGATATGAGCCTGGATCACGATCTGGGCATTGACTCGATCAAACGCGTCGAGATTCTGTCGGCGCTGCAGGAGCGAGTTCTCAATCTGCCCGCGTTCCAGCCTGAGGAACTTGGGGCGCTGCACACGCTGCGCGATGTTGTCACGCTGGCTGACCAACGGACTACGAATGCATCTGTTGTTCCAGCACTTGTGCCAGGAACGGGTCATCAACCCATTCCATCAGTGGCGCCCGAGCCGATTCGTCCGGTGGAAACAATTTCGTCTCTTCAGACGCCATCGGCCCAATTGGGGCCGGTCGTGCTTGAGGTGGTCTCGGAGAAAACGGGCTACCCGACCGAGATGCTGAATCTCGATATGAGTCTCGACCATGATCTGGGGATCGATTCGATCAAACGCGTCGAGATCCTGTCGGCGTTGCAGGAACGCGTTCCCGAACTTCCCGCCTTCCAACCGGAAGAATTGGGTGCTCTGCATACCTTGCGTGATGTGGTGACCCTGGCCGATCAACGATCGGCGGGAAGCACCAACCAAATGCCAACCGCCGTGGCAGCGGGTTCGGCGCCAACTCCGCCGGTCGCCGTTGTTGCGCCGTCCCCCGTAAACGCGCCGAGAACCACGCTGGGGCCGCTTGTCCTGGAAGTGGTTGCCGAGAAGACCGGTTATCCGATTGAGATGCTCAATCTGGAGATGAGTCTGGATCATGATCTGGGCATCGACTCGATCAAGCGCGTCGAGATCCTATCGGCGCTCCAGGAACGAGTCCCTCATCTTCCGGCGTTCCAACCCGAAGAGCTGGGCGCATTGCATACGCTTTCCGATGTCGTGACATTGGCCGATCAACGCACCGGGGCGGTGCCGCCAACAGGGTCCGCACCACCTGCACAGCAGACACCTGTGACTCCTCAGATTACGACAACGAATGTGATTGCTGCATCCCCATCGGTTTCGGTATCACCTCAATCAATGTTGCTGTCTGAATCAGCAAGCGATTCAAATCTGGCCAGCGGTGTCACGCGCAGCGTGGTCAAACCAGTTCCCTTGACGCCTTTCGCGACTCGTCGAGCGTTGCAATTGCGTCCGGGCAGTGAGATCTGGATTACTGAGGATGGTTTGGAACTGTCTCTGCGCATTGCTGACGAATTGAAAATGAAAGGGTTCAAACCACGCATCGTCAATCTCGATGAGGCTTCTCATCAGGTGGTATCGGAAACGCTGAGCGGTCTGATCATTGTGGCCCCTCAGACGGGAATGACGCACCGCCAGCTGTGGAGTGCGGTGGAATGGCTGCAGAAATCAGGGCCGGCGCTGCGTCGCAACGGTGCCACGTCCGCGACGGTACTGGCGACCGTCTCACATATTGATGGACGATTTGGTTTTGAATCTGATCGGCCTCCGCATGATCCGATCTCCGGGGGGCTCGCGGGCATTGCCAAATGCGCGGCGCAGGAGTGGCCGGAAGTCATTTCACGGGCGTTTGACCTAAGCCAGGATTGGTCGGCCGCGCACGTTGCCGCCGCGATGTTTGTCAATGAGCTGTTACACGAAGGACCCGTCGAAACGGGCATCACTCCTGCCGGTGCATTTCATCTGGTGACAGATGCCGAGCGTTTGGCGGGGCACAATGACGCACCCGTTCAGCCTGGAGAGGTAATTGTTGTCAGCGGTGGGGCGCGTGGAGTGACCGCCGAAACGGCTGTGGCGATGGCCAAGGCGTGGCGTCCGATGTTCGTCATTCTGGGACGCAGTCCCGAACCGGCACCGGAAGCCGACTGGTCGGTTCGATTGTCGACGGAAGCCGAGATCAAACGAGAATTGATTACGCGATCCGCACCGGGAACGACGCCGAAAGCGATTGCCGCGGAACTGCAACAGATCATGTCGAACCGCGAAGTCGCATCTCAGTTGGCGCGACTGCGGGCGGTGGGTGTCACGGTTGTGTATCAGTCTGCCGATGTTCGAGATCCCACCTCCGTCTCCGCGATGCTGGCGCGAATTCAGCATGAGCATGGTCCGGTTCGTGGCCTCATTCACGGTGCGGGTGTTCTGGCCGATCAACGGATCGAAGACAAAACTCACGAGCAGTTCGAACGCGTCTATGAGACCAAAGTGATCGGCCTGAAATCGCTGCTGGAGGCGATTGATCCCCGGCAGTTGAAACTGCTCGGATTGTTCTCGTCCTATACCGCGCGATTTGGTCGAGTTGGCCAACTCGACTATGCAATTGCCAATGAGGTCCTGAACAAACAGGCTCGCCAGTTCGCTCAAACATATCCGCATTGCCGAGTGGCCTCGTTCAACTGGGGCCCGTGGGACGGAGGGATGGTGCAAGGCGGGTTGAAGCAATTGTTCGCGTCGGAGGGCGTCGGACTGATTCCGCTCGAGGCGGGGGCGCAATTGCTGGTGCGTGAATTCAGCCAATCGCGCAGTCGACCGGTGGAAGTGCTGGTACTGGCCGACGTGGACTCGGTTGCGCAGCAATCTGCTCCGGCAGTGAAATTAATCCAACAAGTCACGGCAGGTCATGCTGTGCCATCGCAGGCAGCTGGGCAGCAAGCTGTTCGTCAAGTGGCGTCATCATCGGGATTGAATGGTGCCGCCAGTCTGGTGTTCCCCGCTGTGGCGCCGGGCGCATCGAACGAAACAACATCGGATTTGAAGGTCGCGTACGAACGAGTCTTGTCCGTTGCCGACCACTCGTTCCTGGCATCACATGTGATTGGTGGTAAAGCGGTATTGCCGGTCGCGATAATTGTGGAGTGGTTGGCCCACGCCGCGATCCATCGAAATCCAGGCCTCGATCTGCGCGGTCTGGACGACTTGCGGATCTTCCAAGGCGTGCGATTAAACGGGAACGAGCGACTGCCGTTGCAGGTGCAGGTCGGCAGACCGATCCGTGACGAAGGCAGCTTCAAGGTTCCGTTGCGCTTGGTAAGCGAATCGAATGGCCGACAAATGATCCACGCTGGCGGTACGGCAATTCTTGGCAACGACTATCCCGCGGCGCCGGCACCGGGAAGCCGAGTTGCCTTGCGACCCTATTCGTCCGATGTGCCCACATCCTATGCGACACGTTTGTTCCACGGAGCGGAGTTCCAGGGGATTCTCGCTGTCGAAGGTTGTTCGGGTGAAGGGATCGTCGTCGCTTCGAAATTGGCTCCCGGTGCTCAATCGTGGATGACGAGTCCCGCTCGAGGGAACTGGCTGGCTGATCCGCTGGCGATCGATGCCGCATTGCAGGCGATCATTCTGTGGTCGCAGGAAATGCTTGGTAAGCCCTGTTTGCCCTGTGCGGTTGCTCGATATCGACAGTTCCGGCGAGTCTTCCCGAAGGATCGAATCCGAATTTCGATTCGACTGAAACCGGCGGCTGACCAACTGATTCGTTGCGATGTCGACTTCCTGGATCTTCAGGGACAACTGGTTGCACGGATGGAAGGTTGCGAAAGCGTCGCCGACGCGTCATTGTCTGCGGCGTTCCACCGAAACCAGATCGAGCTTTAATCGCGATTATCGCCGCAGGCGAGGTAGGCCACGCCAGGCCGGTCGTCGTGGCAAGGTCGGTTTCAGGGAGGAGTAAGGTGCGCACTCACTCGCTCAGCAGAAAGGTTCGCCAATTGAACAGCCAGGTTGGAAACGTGGATGTGATTGGACCCGGAACCGAGAACACCAGCGCGACGTGCCACTGCGTTGGCCGTCTTCGCACAACCAGTGCCGCCGAACCATCCGATCGTCCATCTTGTCACACGACGAAACTCCGCAACCTGAGTTCCGGACTTCACTTCGCCGCCGTGGTCTTAAGCCTCACACTGCTGCCAATTCTGTCAGGTCGATTGTCCGCCCAGGACTCGAAGTTCGCGGTCACCGATCTCGCAAAGGTCGATGCCGATTATCATGATCAGGGCGAGTACGTGGGACCGATTCGATTGGACGGTTGTCAGTGTGAAGTGGGCCTGCAGGTTGTCGCTTTGGGGCACGGAAAATTCGATGCCTTGTTGTATCGAGGTGGCCTGCCGGGCAATGGCTATGACTATTCACGGCCGCGAAAACTGAGTGGATCTCGTTCGGAAGACAAGGTGCAACTTGCGGGGCAGGGACTGAACGTCATTCTGCAAACTGGTTACGCCGCAGTTGTGAAAAATTCCGGCGGCGAGCGTCTGGGCTTCCTGCAGCCGATCAAACGGCACAGTCCCACGATCGATGCGAAACCGCCCGAGAATGCGATCGTGTTGTTCGATGGTCAAAACATCGACAGGTTGCAGAATGCCAAAATCACTTCCGACGGCTTGTTGGAAGTGGGCGGTGAAACGAAAGAGGCGTATCGCAACTTCACGCTGCACGCTGAATTCCGCACACCCTATATGCCGTACGCACGCGGTCAGGATCGAGGCAACAGCGGGTTCTATCTGCAAAAGCGTTACGAGGTTCAGGTTCTCGATTCATTTGGACTTGATCCGCAGTTCAACGATTGTGGCGCGTTGTACAAATTCAAAGCCCCGGATTTGAATATGAGTTTTCCTCCGCTCCGCTGGCAGACCTATGACATCTCGTTTGCAGCCCCGACCTTCGCCTCAAACGGATGCCGGGTCTGTAAAGGGCGGATTACAGTACGGCACAACGGAGTGCTGATTCACAATCAGGTTGTCTTGGAAAACAAGACAGGCGGAGGCAGTCCCGAAGGCCTGAATCCGCTACCGATTCTGTTCCAGAATCACGGCAATCCGGTGAATTTCCGCAATATCTGGTTGGTCGACGCCGGTGCTGACTGTGCCTGTCGGGCCCCATCCTTTACCGCTGGAACTTGCGATCAGGCGTGTAACAACGTCTTCCGCCGCCGACATCTGTTCAAGCGTTGACGGGGTCCAATGCGATCAAAGCATTTGACGGCCTTTATCTGCTGAATCTGGGTGATACGGCAAAAGGGCGGACCGCGTTCGTTCATTTGATGCCGCGAAACGATTATCCATAAGTCGTTTTATGTCAATGTGATGCACCTCATCGTTGTGGCGATCCGTAAAAACTCCGCGAACATGGTTGATATTGAGACTCAGTCTCAATATTGTATGCGAAGGGCAAGGATCTGTGTCTGATTCCTTGCCGCCTGCGTTCGTCCAGCCAGCCACCTTTCTCGGTAGCCAGCCAAACGACTTTGTTCAGTTTCGGACTGTCGTCTTGCTTGTTCTACAGAAGGAGGCTTCGATGCCGCAGACCCGTCGACGGGCTTTTACGTTGATCGAACTTTTGGTCGTGATTTCCATCATCGCTGTTCTGATCGCCCTGCTGTTGCCGGCCGTGCAACAGGCACGCGAAGCGGCGCGGCGAACCCAGTGTAAGAACAATCTCAAACAGATTGGTCTCGCGATTCATAACTACCTCGACGTGTATAACACGTTCCCCCAGGCCGACCCTGGGAAGGGGATTTCGAAAGCCAGTACGTTTACCTCGATCCTGCCGTTCCTGGAACTGGGGGCGGCGTACAATCTGTACAACTTCAACGTTGGGAATTCGGACCCGTCGAATCTGCAAGTGGTCGCGCAGCGGATACCGACCTACCTGTGCCCCACCGCTTCGATGCGGCGTGGTGTACCGGACATGGGCACGGGAGATCCCTGCGGAGACAAAGGCCGGGCTCCGGGGAACTATGCCGTCTGCGTGGGCTCAATCCCCTACGACCAGTACTGGTCTTATTACGGACGCCCTCGCCCGCAGCTCAATGGTCCAATTGTCTATTCGGACTGCAGCCCCGGAAATGTTCGCATTGCGGATGTCATCGACGGCACGACCAACACGTTGCTGATCGGCGAATCAGACTGGAGTATGACGGGCTACACCACCAGCAATCCGTTGTGCAACGGTGGAGTGAAATGGGGATACACCTATTGGTCCAACCCCTACCCGGCTTCGATCGGATTCAATACGAGTCCGCCGTTTAATCCAAAGACGTTCTATATGGTCGATGCCACGATCGTCGACCAGACACTGATGCGATTCCGCAGTGACCACACAGGTGGCGTGCAGTTTGTTCTGTGCGATGGATCGGTGCGGTTCATCAGCGAGAACATCAGCCAGACGGTGTTGAGCGGCCTGGGGTCACGGAACGGTGGTGAGGTGCTGGGCGAGTTTTAGTCTGCCGGTGAACAAATGGTGTTGAACTCATCCATAACAACTTTGTTGACCAGGAGATTAAACATGAACACACGAGCAGACCGTCGATTGATGTTCAGTGCGATTGCATCCATAGGGTTGAGCCTCGTGGCAGGCTGCGGGGTCGCTAAAGGGCCCGCCCGTGCGGCCGTCAGCGGTGAAGTCACGTTAGCCGGCGAACCGTTGAACGCGGGAGTGATTCGTTTCATTCCCACACAAGGAGCGAACGGTCCTGTCGTGTTCGCTCGGATTCGTGACGGCCTTTACGAAACAACTCGGGCCAACGGGCCCGTGGTCGGCTCACACCGCGTCGAAATTGATCCTGACTTTGAGGACGATCCGGCGGCCGACGCGGACGATCCGGAAGAGGCGCGTGCCGAATACATCCGCCAGCATGGCCCGATCGCCATCGCCAAGATCCCCGAAAGGTACAACCGCAAGTCCGAACTGTCTGCCGTCATCGAACCGGACCAGGCGAACTCGCATGATTTTGACCTGGTCGTGACCAAGCGTTGATCGAGGATAAACAGGCACATTCGCAAATTCGGATCGGTTCGATTCCCATCTGATTTCCAACAGAAAGAACGATTGATGAATAGCAATTGTCCGCGTGCCAGACGTCGCTGGTACTCTCGATTTCGCATTGATGTCCTGTCGTTGGGTCTGGTCGCGTTCGCTGGGTTCTTGGCGTCGTTGACTCAGGGCAACGATCGCGACCGGAGCGAGATTACCGCTGTTGCGCTCATGCAGAGAGCTCACGACGGCCGTGCTGTCTGGAAAAAATTCCCTGGCTTTCGAGCCGACATCCGAGTGTCTGTTGATGGCAAACAAGTAACGGGATCTTTGAACGTTTCCTCGAAAGGCGAGATCGAATTGTCGATGCCCGACGACGAGTCGTTCGCCTGGGTCAAAGTCAGTTTGCGATCAGTTGTCTCCCACCGGATGGTCGACACGGACGCGATTCAGGGTGTCGCGTTTGCGGATGATCAGGTCGCTCATCCGTTGGGGCGATTGCTGAAATCGGCATCCGAATCGGATCACAGTCAGTGGCGGATTCAAAACGATGTGATGACCGAAGTGCATCGCGAACATGGGAAGACGCGGTTCATCATCAGCGTGACCGACGTCGTGCGGACGGATGAAGGTAAGCACTTACCAAAGACGTTCGACGTTACGACATGGGACACCGCTACCGGTCGGATCCAGTCGAGTCGTCAGGTCTTGAACGAATGGACACGGATCGGCAAGTTCGATCTGCCGACGCGGTTGATGGCGGCGATTTCCAAGGAAGACGGGACTCGCCGTGTCGAGCAAATCGAACTGTCACGACACGAACTGTTGTCCACTGCAGACGTCAGTGCCATTCGGTAACCGATCACAACTGAATCGACTTTAGATTTCACTTCGATCGCGGAGATGCTGGCGATTGACAAACCAAGGAATTGATCATGCGGATTTTTCGATTTGGGTTTCCTCTGTTCCTATTCATGTTGATGCCATTGTCATCATCCAGCCTGTTTGCACATTTCATCTGGATCACGGCGGGACCTCAATCGAGTGACGGCAAGGTGCACGTCTATTTCAGCGATGCGGCGAGTCCTGACGATCCTGATTTGTTGGACAAGATCGCTGACGTGACGGTGTGGCAGTGCAACCAGGACGGCAAGCCGGTCGCGCTCAAAACAATCAAAGGATCGGATTCGCTGATTGGGGAAAAACAGGATGGCAACGGCTCGGTGTTCGTACTGACGCGTGACTACGGCGTGATCTCGCGAGGCGGCGATACGTTCCTCCTGAAATATCACGCGAAGTGCCAGCCGTTGTCGAACACGACCAGTTGGCGCGTCGTTGGCGATGTTGAACGCCAGCCGCTGGAAGTGGCTGCCAATCAGCAGAACGACAAGACGGTTTTCACCGTCTTGTGGCAAGGGAAGCCTTTGGCCAATTCGCTGGTGACGGTAGTAGCGCCGGGCATTGAAACAAAATTGGAAGGCGACACCGACAACGAAGGAAAGGTGTCGTTCGAGTTGAAAACACACGGACTGTTTTCGATTCGAGCCAAACAGACCGAAACTGGATCGGGCGAGCGTGACGGCAAGAATTACACTTCGATTCGGCACTACGCGACACTTAGCCTGAGCATCGGCCAGCCGACTCCGACGGCGTCAGTCGCTCCTGAAGTCAGGGCGTCTGCTCTGCCGGGACTGGAAACGGGTTTGACCAGCTTTGGTGCGGCGCTCATCGACAACAGCGTTTACCTTTACGGTGGCCACTATGGCAAGCCGCATCATTATTCGCGCGAAGGCCAGTCCGATCGGTTGTTGCGTTTGAATCTGAAGCAACTCTCGGGTTGGGAAGTGATCGCCAACGGTCCCAGGCGAACGGGACTGACCGCGGTGGCTCATGCGGGCAAGTTCTATCGAATCGGTGGATTCGAAGCGCGGAATAGCGAGAGCGAAAAGCAAGTGCTCTATTCGATGCCTGATTTTGCACGATTCGATCCGGCGACGAATCAGTGGACAGAACTCACACCGATGCCGGCGGGCCGATCATCACATGACGCCGTAGTTGTGGGTAACACGTTGTATGTGATCGGTGGTTGGGATCTTCAGGGTGAAGGACAGTCCAAGTGGCACGACACCGCGTATTCGGTCGATCTGTCGGCCAATGAAATTGCGTGGAAGGAACTGCCCAAGCCACCGCATCAGCGCCGCGCCTTGTCGCTGGGTGAGTGGCAGGGAAAGATCTACGCCATTGGTGGCATGCAACCCGAAGGCGGTCCCACAACGCAGACGATGGTCTTCGATCCGAAATCGGGGACCTGGAGCGACGGCCCCAAATTGAACGGCGAACCGATGGAGGGGTTCGGTTCATCGGCCTTTCTGTGCAATGGCACGCTGTGTGTGACGACGTTCGCAGGCAATCTGCAATCCCTGTCGAAGGACGGAACTCAGTGGACCAATTCAGCCAAGCTGGCGTATCCGCGGTTCTTTCATCGGATGCTGCCGATCAATGGCGACGAAGTCGTGATTGTCGGAGGTGCCAGCATGCAAGCCGGCAAGATCCGCGAACTCGAGATCGTGCCGGTCGTCGCCAAAACAAACGCGAACGGAGACTGAAGCTTCGGTGACTCAACCAATTGTGCGGACGGATCCGCTGTCATTTTTTCGTCGTCGCGCAGGCAAGCCGATCATGGCACCCAGTGTTGACCGCAATTCACGGCACGAGGACATCGGGCACCTGGGACCGAGCGAGGTTCCGACCCAACTGCCGTTGTCGCCCGTATCCCAACCGCTCATCGACCTCGAGGTGCCGATCTATCGGTACCTCGAATTGAGTCACAACGGTGACGAAGTGTTCATCGATTACGAAGGCAAGCGATATCGTCTGCGGACGACGAAGAATGGTAAGCTGATCCTGAATAAGTAGTCGGTCAGGCGACGGTGAATGCAGATGCCTCACTTCTAGTCTGCTTGATAGATTGAAACTCCGTGCCATTCACGGATTGAGGCATAGATCCGGGACAGTCGGTCGGTTGCCAAAACTCGCCCCTGGCCACGTGGAGATCATGAGCCGGCATGTCGTGAGGAAGTGGTAATCGCTGGAAGTCCATATTTTGTATTCGTTTACGATGACGTGCAACTTCGACGACAGATGTTGATTCAAGTTGCGTCGGTCAGAATCCCCGCCAGACGAAGTCGCCCGATGATTTGACGCAATTACTGACTGCGGTTAGGATGCGGGACTGGGAAAACGCCGCACGGTTTGCGGGTTTTGTGTCATTTGGAACAGCAGGATCAGATTCTAGACCCGCTTATTTCGCGTGGAGGAGTCGGCAACGTGTCAGAGATTGTGGTGAAAGAATTTCTTGAAGCGGGTATCCACTACGGCCATCGGACGAGCCGTTGGAATCCCAAAATGCGACCTTATATCTATGGTCGCCGAAACCTGATCCACATTATCGACATCAAAGAAACGATTCGTGGATTGTTGCGGGCCAAGAAGTACCTGCAAAAGGTCGCTTCACAAGGCAGTCTGGTGCTGTTCTGCGGTACCAAGAAGCAAGCCGCGGAAACGATTCGCGAATGTGCAGATTCGGTCAAGATGCCGTACGTCGATTACCGCTGGCTGGGCGGGATTTTTACGAACTTCCGAACCATGCGCACGCGCATGAAGCGTCTGGAAGAACTCGATCAAATCTTCTCGTCGGGAAATATCAACACCTACTCGAAGAAGATGCAGTCGAAGTTATTACGCGAACATCGCAAGATGCTGCGAAACATCAACGGGTTGCGACTGATGAACCGCTTGCCCGAAGCGATCATCGTCATCGATCCGAAGAAAGAGCGCAACGTCGTGCACGAAGCGCATCTGGTCGGCATCAAGGTGATCGCTCTGCTGGATACCGATTGCAATCCCGATGACGTCGATCTGCCGATCCCTGGGAATGACGACAGCATTCGGTCGATTCAACTGGTGCTGAAGCACTTGACCTCCGCAATCGCAGACGGCCGTAGCATGGTTCCGAAGGAAGAGGTCGAACAACCATTGGAAGAGCAATACAAGGCTCGTCCATCGATCCAGTCGTAATTGTGACCGTTTGAGAATCCGGGAAGCGGATTTCCGGATTCTCGCTCTATTTCATCTTCGCGAACTTCAGGCCACGGCGAGTGTCACGATTGACGCTGTCCGCTCGTTCTGAATCTTTTTTGTTTTGAGGAGTCTTGCCATGGCCGAGATCACCGCACAAGCAGTCAAGGAACTGCGTGATCTGACCAATTTGCCGATGATGGAAGTGAAGAAGGCGTTGAAAGAAGCGGATGGCGACCAGAAACGTGCGATCGAACTACTGAAAGAATGGAACAAGAAGGTCTCGATCAAGCGTGCCGAGAACGCAACGAGCGAGGGACTGATCCGGACTGCTGTTGCCGCCGATGGTTCTCGGGCGGCGATGGTCGAAATTCAGTGCGAATCGGCTCCTGTTGCCAAGGCTGACGACTTTGTGTTTCTGGCTGACCAACTGGTCAAGCAACTTCTGACCGGTCCCGGTGCTGAGACGGCAGACGCTCTGTTAACGCAGTCGGTTCCGGATCGTCCGGGCATCACATTGGGCGGATTGCTCGAAGAAGTCGTCGGCAAGATTCGCGAAAAGATGGTGGTGGCTCGTGTCTTGCGAGTCGACGGGCCGGCCGGTGCGTACACACACCACGACGGCAAGACCGGCGTGCTGTTCCGCGCAGCGGGCGACAGCAAGACGGCCCCCGTCTTGCGTGATGTCGCGATGCACGTTGCTGCTCTGAAGCCGATCGTGACGCTGCCTGAAGAACTGCCTGCCGCCGAAGTCGCTGCAGAACGAGATCGCTTGACTGCCGAGGCGGCTGGTTCGGGCAAGCCTGCCAACATCGTCGAAAAGATCGTTGATGGCCGAATGAAGACCTATTATGCAGACCAGGGCGTGTTGGCCTTCCAACTGTTCGCCAAGGATGACAGCAAGACCGTCAATCAGGCCTTGGCCGAAAGCGGACTGAAGCCTGCCGGATTTACCCGCTGGATTCTGGGTAACTGATTCCGAACGTCACTGATGACGCTTCGATTCGCCATATGACAAACATAGCCCTCTTGATTCTCAGGAGGGTTATTTTCATCCCACACCGGGTGAACGAGGAGATCGCTGAATGACTGCCGGGACGACACCGAAATACAAGCGAGTGCTATTGAAACTCAGCGGTGAAAGCTTTGCTCGCCCCGGCGAATCGGGGATCAGCCTCGCCGAAGTCCAGATCATCTGCGAACAGATCAAGCGTGTCGTCGACAGCGGTGTGCAACTGGCCATTGTGTGTGGTGGTGGTAATATTCTGCGAGGAAAAGAATTCTCGTCGACGAATTCGATCGTTGTCCCATCGACGGCCCACTACATGGGTATGCTGGCCACGGCGATCAACGCCCTGGCACTGCAAGACGTGATGGAACATTTTGGTATTCCAACTCGTGTGCAAAGCGCGATTCCGATTCCGCCCGTCGCGGAATCGTTCATTCGCCGTCGCTGCATTCGCCACTTGGAAAAAGGCCGCGTGGTGATTCTCGCCGCCGGAACAGGCAGCCCGTTCGTGACAACTGATACCGCCGCCGCCTTGCGAGCTCGCGAGATCGACGCCGACCTGGTCGTGAAAGCGACTCGAGTCGACGGCGTCTACTCGGATGACCCGCTGAAGAATCCGCACGCTGTCCGTTATTCCGAGATCTCGTATCAGGATGTCCTGCGTCAGAACCTGCAGGTGATGGACGCTCAGGCGATTCACCACTGCATGGAACACAACATTCCGATCGTCGTGTTGAACTATCAAAAGTCCGGCAACATCGAACGCGTGATCGCGGGCGAGCGATTGGGTACGCGCGTCGGTGCTCCTACGAACTGACGACGGCCCCTGCCCCGTCAATGACTCATGAAATCGACTGAAGTCACAGTGTTCCTGCGCGAACGCTGATCATGTTCAATCCGGGCGGCTTCACTTCAATGACATGATTCGCTACTTTGCGAATATCCTGAATCAAGCCTGCTGCCGTGAAATGTGTGCAGCGGCCGCAGAGATGACTTCAAAGGAGCCTGTCGCCATGGATCAAGACGAGATATTGCTGGACGCGGAAGAGCGGATGGAAAAAGCCGCGACCGTGGCTCACGATCACTTTCAAGGCTTGCGAACCGGTCGCGCCAGCGCGGGACTGGTCGATTCGATTCGTGTCGACTATTACGGTTCGCCGACGCCGCTGAAACAGATCGCCACCATCAGTGTTCCCGAAGCACAGCAGATCATGATACGCCCTTTCGATCAGGGAACGATCAACGACATCGCCAAGGCAATTCAGTCCAGCGACATCGGTCTGGCTCCGAACTCCGACGGCAAAGTCATTCGCCTGAACATTCCACCATTGTCGACCGAACGACGTAAGCAAATGGTGTCGCGATTGAAGGACCTCGCGGAAGACGCCCGCGTGGCAATCCGCAACATTCGCCGCGACGCCAACAAGCACGCCGACACGTCGCTCAAAGACAAGCTGATGAACGAAGATATTCACGAGCAAACCAAAGAACAAATCCAGGAATTGACCAAACAATACGAGGGCAAGGTTAACTCGATGGCGGAAGCCAAAGAGAAGGACATCATGGGCTCGTAAGACGAGACCAAGGTCGACCAATCCGGTGGGAAGGCGATGGGAACAGGGGCATCCGATTCAGGTCGTTGCCCCTGTTTCGTTAGTGCATGTCGCGTTGATCCAGAGCCAGACGCGAGGGACTCGCCTCGCGGGACGCCAAACCTAACCTGAATGCACACCCTTACTGAGTCGTCCCAACTGTAGCTTGTTTCTTTCGAGGTACCGCGGAAGATCGTCATCGCACAACCAGCGCAGTTCATTGGCACGGTTGTTCGCGAGTGGATCGAACCACGGGTCTGAGCGTGGACAGTGATCAATCGGGGTGAGTGCAGGATGGATGCCGACTTCGGTCAGTTCGACGCGTGGTTGGCCGGCGAGGAATGATTCGAAGGTCGGTTGATCGATTTGGCCAGCGTGCGATGTTCCGAAAAACTGGTCGGGAAAGGTAAAGCCTTTGACCTGTTGGCGAAAGGTGGCTGCGAAACGCTGTTTGACCAATCCCAGTCCCCACGCCGCGACACGGCCTCGTTTGAGCACGCTGCGGGCAAGGTTCGATTCGTGAGCGACTCGGACGGTCAGGATCGAATAACGGCGCAACAATTCCGGAATCATTACCGCAATTTGCGGCATCATTTCGATGTACTGATGCCCGTTCAGATGTTTGGGTGACAAGCCTCGATCACACATCCACTCGATCTGTGCCTGCAGTTCGGCAGCGACTGCGGGCAGTAGCGACGGTCGCAGGCGGTTGATGCGGAAGAACAATGCTCCGATGCCGGGAAACTTCCCGTCATTCAACAAGTCTGACGGATAGCGATCGCCGGTCAGTGGCCGGCCTTGGGTGAGGTTAAGGTGCACACCCAAATCGAACGTGATCGCCGGATCGCATAACGATCGGCGTTTGCCGGCCGAGGAAATCCGTCCAGCAGTCTGATCGGCGATCAATGCTGGCCACAAATCGGCGGCGGACTGCGCGGCGGGGGCGTTCGTCAGCAATGATGTGCTGGTTAGAACACCCTCTCGAAAAGCTTGCAAGATCCCCTGATTCACGGCGGCATTCATGCCATAGTCGTCGGCGTGCAAGACCACTCGGCTGATCGTCGCCGTTGTCGACATCACGCGGCCTCACGACTCGCCGGGGCAGACGTGGCCGCTGGAATCGCGACATCATCGCCGATGTGATACCGACCACAGAAGGAATACCAGCGGACACCGACCACATCCAGTAGCATGGGAATCGCGTTGCGTGTCAGTGAGATCGTGGTGGCATAGTCGTTGACCAGCGTGACCGCGACCGTCTCGAACGAAATATCCAGTTGATGTGTCAGATAGACAACCTCGGCGTCAAATGCGAAGCCATTGATCGTGGCGCGCGAGAAGATCTGACGAGCGGCATTGTGGCTGAAGACCTTCAGACCACACTGCGTGTCGGTGATACGGCGCGAGACGAGCAGCGTCATGCAGGTGCGAAAGATGGTGGAAGCGAGCGTGCGCATGAAGCGACGTTCGACATGCGAAGCCGCTCCTTCGGCCGTGCGACTGCCGAACACGATTTCGCGTTTGCCCGAGTTGATGGTCTGGTAGGCCGATTTCAGTGCGGCCAGATCGTATGGCAGGTCGGCATCAGTGAACGCGACAACGCGACCTCGCGCGGCCAGCATTCCATTCCGAACAGCCGAGCCCTTGCCTCCGTTGGCCTGACGAATCGTCGAGAAGCGTCGGCCATAAGCGGATGTCAATGTGGCCGTCGCATCGCGGCTGCCGTCATCAACGACCAGAACACGGTAGTTGATGCCCCATTCGTCGAGGTACGCTTTGGTTTCGGCGAGCGTCTTGGGTAACCGCGCCTCTTCATTGTAGGCGGGGATGATCAGAGTCAGATCGTGGTCGACGATATCCGATTCACGGAACCGACCTGTCGGAATCACGATTTTCTGGCGTCCTGCCAAACTCATCTTGGTGCGCTCCTCGCCCCACTCATGCGATCCGCTAAGCTGCGAAGGCTGCGCGGACTGCTGCTCAACCGCGAAAAGTAACCGAAGTCACTTATCGCGCCTATGGAGATGTTCGAAAACTCTAAAATGCCATGCCCCAACCTGCGTTCAGGATCCACGACAGACCCAGTTGCGGACCGTCCACCCATTGATACAACGGCAGGCCCGTTTCGATGAACAAACGTTGCTCACCGATTCGATGACCGGGCCGACTCAACAGGTAGTTGGCGCCAATCAGTCCGTTCAGGTATCGATAACCTTGTGTCCGAGTCTGATTGGCGGGTGACAAGGTCGTATCCAATCGTGGATCGGCACCGCGAATGTTGTCCATAAATCGTCCGTCGAGCCGCGCCGAGGTACTCCACGAATCGGTCCAGCGGCGTGAGACCCAGGCCGTGGTTTGGATTTGAGTTCCCATTTCATAGTCAAGCGTGTTCTTGCCCATTGGGATGACCGCATTCGCCTGACCACCAACGGTCCAGAAATCGGTTTGTTTGCGATACGTGTAGCCCAACGTCAGGTCGTAGGTGCCGGAACTTGTTCGGATCTGGTAGGGCAGATTTGGCAACGTCGGTGACGGCCCCGGTGTTGTGCCGAAGATCGTCTGCTGCTCGAGGAAACCGACAGGGATGCTCAGCCCCAGATTGACGTGCGATTGCGAACGATCGCCACGGCTGACGACATACATTCCCATCACGCGAATATCGCCCGGGTTCGTGAAGGTCGCCGCGTAATCGCCCGCCGCTGAAGTGGATGTCAGTTTGTTGTGCTGGAATGGCAGGAACGCCAGCACGGTGAATTCCTGCGTGACGCCGTATTCGAGCAGCGCGACTTGTGAATTCTGGACCATCTTCGACGGCGCGAACGGGAACGCGGCCGGAACCGACGACTTGTGCGACCCATCAAAAATCTGATCGTACGTGCTTTGCAAGTAGCGGTACGAAATAAACATCGTTCCGGTGGGCAGCGTGTGGTCGCCGAACACGCCGATCGGTGCAATGCCGTCCGGGCGGAAGAGGTCGACGTTTTGATCGAACTGAGAATCGAACGGCAGCACCGTATTCGGATCGGCGATGACGGCGCGATAGTCTTGCTGGCTGCTGTCTTGAACAATGCCGCGTGGTGGTCCAATCAGACTGTATTCGCGCGCTTGCGGGACGATCGGAGCGACTGCCGGTTCAAGGAAATGTCCCCACTCGGGATCGGTCGGATCCGGTGGCGGAGCTGCGGTTAAGCCATCGGGTGAAGTTTCGTCGGGTGCATCATCGGCGCCGCCTGTTAAGAACACTCGGCCAGGTTGTGCGGCATCGGTCGAGACCGAATGGGAAACGCGGACGATTCGTTCAAACGGTGATCGTCTGCTGGATCTGGACGACTGCGCCTCGGCCCCACTGCCAAACAGGCACCCAGTTATTGCTGCGACGATCAGGAGCCGTATTGTCATGGCTGGCCTCCTGAAATCGGTGTGGGTGGTTTGGGTGACGGCAACGCCGGTATGTCGTCCGATGCGCGAGGGCTGGCAGGAATAAACGTCAGCAGTTCGTTGAAGTCTTGCAACTGCAGGATATTGGCGATGTCGGTCAGCGCCACCCATTGTGCCAGCAGCGACGAAACATAGTTCGAGATACCGCTGGCCAGATTCTGCTGAGCGACGATGATGTCACCGAACGCGACTTTCGTCGAACGAGCAATATGGCTTTCATAGACGCCACGATAGGCACGCGCCAGGTCGGGCAGCACCTGAGTCCGATAGTATTCGGACTGGACTCGCGCCGTCTGATACCGTTCAAAGGCGTCAGCCAACTGACTGTTCAGGTCGTTCTGCACGAGTGCATATTGCTGCGTGGCCATGTTCAGCCGACCTTGCGCCACGCGAATGTTTCCCTGATTACGATCAAAGATCGGGACGGGAACGGACAAGTTCAGATTGTAGGACGATCGTTGATAACCAGGTGTGGTAAAGTCGTTCTGCAATGCACCGGCAACGGTCACGTCGGGAAGCGGGATCGTCTTTTGTAGTTGCAGATTCAGGCGTGATTGCGATTCGAGATTGATCGACGCCTGCAGATCGGGATGAATGCTGAAGGCCTTGGCGAGCAGATCGTCAAAATCGAGATTAGGCACGGACATGTCGACGCGGTCGGCGAGATAAGCGGGCTGCAGTTCCAGCATGCCGACTGCCGCGGCCAATTGTTTCCAGGCGGCGACGTAGCGATTCTGGGACTGCATCAGATTCATGCGGGCTTGAATGACCAGCGTTTGCAACTGCGATAGTTCGTAGGCCGCCTGTTCACCGTTCTTCAGGCGATCGATCATGATTACATAGACTTGGTTCGTGAACAGGACCAGTGCCTGGTTGATGCGATTGGCCTCTTGTGAGACCAGCACGTTGTAGTAACCCGCCCGCACGGATCGTAGCACGTCGAGCCGTGTTTTTTCGTAGGTCAGTTGTGCGTTCATCACGTCCATATTGGCTGCGGCGCGTTGCAGCTTCAGCTTGCCGCCCGTCTTGACGAGCTGCGAGAAATACATGCCCTGATAGTCACGCGTGAACGACGATCCGACGGTATCCGATTCATAACCAATCACAGGATTGGGATAGATCCCCTGCTGAATCGCGACACCCTGACTCATCGTGATCTGAGCTGCGGCTTGAGCGATAATCGGACTATGTTCGAGTGCTAACACTTCCAACTCTTGCAGTGTGAGCACGCGATCTTTGGCGACGACCAGGGAACGCGGACTGGGGGGGGGCGGAAACAGCTTGTCGATCGCCGCAAGTTTCCTTTGCGGGTTCTGATCGTCTGTTTCAGGCAATTCAATTCGGGCGGCGTTCGCACCGGGAAGCTCGGTCGGAAACCGCAGCCTCAACGATCGCGCCTGGCTTTCCGTTGATTCAGGCAATTCGACGGTGTCATTGTGAGTTGCCTGCTGACTCGATTCCGAATCCTGTTGCCGCGTGAAGCCCAGGATTTCGATGAATGTCTCACGTTCGCCTCCGCTGCGCTCGGTCGATGGCACGGGCGATTTTTGTGACGACCGTTTGGCAACAGTGGGACTCAACGAGATCACCGCCGGTGACTCTTCGTCGTTGATCGAAGAGTCTTCTTCTTCGCCTTCGATCTTGAACGCGGGCGCCGTCGAGAAGCCCGTCTCATCCTTGTGTGATGCCAGTGAAACCGATGTCGACTTCTTGCGAGGCTTCATGGCGGTCAACCGTTTGACGCCTGGTTCCACGTCTTTCGAAGTCGCAACCTTCGTCGAGGGCTTTGGACCACCTGAAAGGCGGGCGACACCGGTCTGTTCGGCAGGCGTTCCAATCGCACGGCAGCCAATGAGAAGCAAGCAACCCACAATTGCGAGAACAATTGGCATCGAAGTTAATGAACGGCTTAGAACGGTCGATCCTAATATGAAGAATTGGTTAGTTTTCTTCCCACAGTGACCCGCGGCCGGGTCCATACGCGGCGATCTCGAAAGACCGGCGTAGTGTCGGTGCTGTGCTGGAGCGGAAGCACTCATTCGTTTCTGACGCCAGTTCAACGTTGAGACCGCAACGCGGACGCAACGGGCTCTGTCAGTCTGGGGACCGAGTCAGAGCGCACTCGCCATCGTAAAGCTGCACGATTGCATCGCTGATGAGGATCGTGCAGGATGCACGCATCGGACGTATCGTAAGGGTTTTGCGGGATCCTTCAGTTATTCCACCGCGAAACCAGCACCGGATCACAACCACTGCCGCGGCGCCTGCGAACATTGTGCGGTCGTCGCAAGTTCCATGTCGGCAAGGACGATGAACTAAAGCGAACCTCGGCAGAATTTGCCGCTTCCCATTCTTCGGGTTGGTGTCATAATTCCGCGAATTCGCGTTCTGCCAGTTGGGCAAACTTGACTGTTCTGAGGTTGCTACAGACAGCGTCGCCACAGCCGGTGCCTTGTTTGAGGTCCAGCGTCGACTAGGAAGACGCTGGTCGTACAAGGCGACCACCAGATGGGGCGCAGAGAGTTCTGCCGGGTGGTGAGTCCTCATGATGACCGTGCAGACGCCTTCTGAATCCAGGCTGTGTCGAAATCAGTGAGAGATGCAACATGACTACACAGCAAGTCGCGCGGAAACCTCGTTGGGCGATCGGCTTCATCGTCGTTCTGGCCGTGGTCGTCGCACTGGGCTGGGCCTTTCTGCAATACAGGCGGCCCAAGACAAAAGTCGCTGATGCACCGCGGCAGCGATCGGTTCAAAAGAAGCCGGGCGATCCTGACTTTCTCGAAATGCCCGCCGATGTCCTGCAGGCGATGCATCTGAAGACGCAGGCGGCCGCGGTACCTCGTTTCTCAAAGGTGCTGCACCTGCGAGGATCGCTGGCCATTGATTCGAATCGACAGTCAGACGTCCACGCTCGCTTCGCCGGCCAAATTGTCGAACTGGCGACATTGAAAGGATTGAAGTCTCAACAATCCGAGTCTGAAGGAAATACGTCGCGTACGCTGCAGAACTTCGACTCGGTCGAACAGGGCACGCCGATGGCGGTCATCTGGAGCAAAGATCTTGGCGAAAAGAAAAGCCAATTCGCGCTCTCGCTCGCAAAACTGCGCGTCGACAAGCAGACGCTGGCCAGCTTTAAGACTCTCACCAAAACGGGCGGGATCTCGGACCGCGAACTACGAGAAAAACAGGCCGAAGTCGACCAGGGCGAGATCAATGTTTTTAACGACGAAGCGACGCTGCGTGCCTACCAGGTGACTGACGAAGACATCAATCAGGTCAAGGAAGCGTCCGAAAAGATTCACCTGGGTCAGAAGGCGGACAAGTCTTTTGCTCGTGACTGGCCGCGTGTGGTTGTCTCCGCTCCAATCAGTGGTGTCATCGTGGACAAGGTTGTCACCGTCGGTGAGATCGTCGATGCCAACGATGACCTGTTCAAGATCGCTGACCTGAGTGTTCTGGCGCTGTGGCTGCACGCGTTCGAAGAAGATCTGCCCGCCTTGGAGCAACTACCCAAGCCGCTGCAAGTCTCGGTGAAGATTCCCGCTCATCCGGAATCGGGAGAATTGCACGGTGAGATCGATCGATTGTCACCCATCATCGATCCCAACGAACACATGGCGCTCTTGATTGGCACGCTGCATAACCCGAAGCGGGACCTGCTGGCGAACCAGTTCATTACTGCCGACGTGGGTATTCCGCCCGAGCCGGGCGTCGTCGAGATTCCCACAAATGCCGTGATTGATGTCGGCAACGATGCCATCGCTTTCGTTCAGCCCGATGCGACGAAACCGCAGCTCTATCGCCGCCGCGTGATCGTGGTGCAGCGCTATTTCGACGTCGTCTACGTTCGCAGTGAGTTGAGCGACGAGCAGAAAAAGCAGGGACTGCACGAGATTCATGTTGGCGATTCCGTTGTTGCAGGTGGAATTCTGGAGTTGGAGGACTACCTGCAACAGTTCTAAAAAGCGCGTCGGTCGTCGCACTGCGGCGAAGAACTCGGCGGCGATTGGTTGAGTGTCATCGAAACGCGTTGTCGGGTTTCTGTGCGGGTAGAAAGACCTCGACGGAACACGATCCGTCACTTGAAGGCGAGGCGGTGCCATGGTCGCACAACTGATTAAATGGTCTGTGAACAATCCGCTGATTGTGATCCTGGCGACTCTCGGCCTGGCCGGGTTCGGTCTGCATTCGTTCGAGAGTGTGAATGTCGAGGCCTATCCGGACCCCGCGCCGGCGATCGTCGAAATCATCGCACAGAATCGAGGCCGCTCGGCAGAAGAAATGGAGCGTCTCGTCACGGTCCCGCTCGAGGTGGCTCTATCGGGCATGCCTGGCATCAAAAGTATGCGCACGAAATCGATGTTCGGCCTGACGTACGTCAATACTCAATTTGAGTACGGGTTTCCCTACAAAGATGCCAAGCAGGAAGTGATTAACCGGCTGACGATCGCCGACTTGCCGTCCGACGTGCAGCCACAAATCTCGCCTCGATCACCGATCGGGGAAATCCTGCGTTATGCACTCACGTGCCCCAATGACGAAAACGGCAAACCGATCTATTCCTTGAACGATCTACGTTCGATTCAAACCTGGACCTTGGAACGAACGTTTCGTCGGATCGAAGGGATCGTCGATGTCACCAGCATGGGTGGCACGATGAAGCGGTACGAGATCCGCCCTGATCCCAGCCGCTTGAAACGCTATGGCGTGACACTCGACGAATTGCAAAAGAAGATTGCCGACAGCAACGACAACGTCAGCGGTGATTTTCTGGTCCAGGGAGATGAAGCGGCGATTGTGCGTGGACTGGGTCTGATCAGCCGCGGGCGGGATCCCGTACAGAAGGTGCTGGGGATGAAGAGTCCTCAGATGGCAGTCAAATACTTGCGTATGGAAGATGAACGGCGCCTGCTGGCCCTGCGCAAGATCACGCTGAAGTCGACGAACAACTTGCCGATTCGCGTCGACGACATTGTCGAAGGCGGGCCGTTGAAGCCCGGTGAACTGGCCACAGAAGCCAAAGGCGTTGTCGTAAGCCATCTGACGCGGTTGGGCAAAGTGGCGCTCAGCCAACCCAGGGTCGACGAAAACGATCAACCGATTTTGGACGAACACGGAAATCGCATCTGGGAAGACGACGATGAAGTCGTTCAGGGCCTGGTCCTGTTGCGCAAAGGCGCCGAATCGTTACCCGCCTTGAAACGCGTCAAAGCCAAGATCGACGAACTGAACAACAGTCCCGGCATGTTGCCGCCTGGAGTGAAGATCGACGTCTTCTACGACCGCACGACATTGATCAAGGCGACGACGGAAACGGTCGAAGAGAACCTGCTACTGGGCATCGCCTTCGTGACGTTCGTGCTGCTGATGTTCTTGAACAACGTGCGCAGTGCCATCATCATCGCCATCAATTTGCCGCTGGCACTGCTGTTCGCATTTGCGGTGCTGTTTTTGCGAGGGCAATCGGCCAACCTGTTATCGATCGGTGCTGTCGATTTCGGCATTATCATCGATTCGACCGTGATCATGGTCGAGAACATCTACCGCGTGCTCAGCAGCGGGAAAGACGCGGATTTACCGCTGTGGCATCGGATCGTGCGCGCGTCGACCGAAATTCAGCGTGCCCTATTCTTTTCGACGATCATCATGGTCTGCGCCATGTTACCGCTGTTCACGATGCGCGGACCGGAAGGACAGTTGTTCCGTCCAATGGCCGAAACGTACGCGTTCGCCATCGGCGGCGCCTTGTTGCTCGCGCTGACGATCGCTCCGGTGCTTTGCCTGTTGTTCTTCAAGAATCTGAAACCGAGTGGAGATAACCTTCTGGTCCGCTTCTTGAAACGCGGCTACCTGAGGAACCTGGATCATTGCCTGAATCATCGCTGGCTGGTGGTGTTGGTGTTCGGAGCGATGATTGTTGGCACGGTGATGTCCTTGCCGTTCCTGGGACGCGAATTCATGCCGGCCCTGGAAGAGGGGCACATCTGGGCGCGCGCGATTTATCCGGTTGGTGTTTCACTCGCCGAGAATTCCGAGAAGTCGCGGTTGGCGCGCGAGATCATGCGGAGATATCCCGAAGTGGAATTGGTGGTAAACCAGATGGGCCGCCCGGAATCGGGAACCGACCCCACAGGGTTCTACAGTTCCGAATTCTTCATTCCGCTGAAGCCTCAGGAAAACTGGCCAGCCGTGATGCCATCGGAAGGCTGGGATCGCTGGTATCACGGACCCAAGCGCAGGCGGACCAAACCGGAACTGGTCGGCGAACTGAGTGAAGAACTGAACGCCGCTTTGCCTGGAATCAACTGGAACTTCTCGCAAGCGATTCGCGACAACGTGCTCGAAGTGCTGTCGGGTGTGCAGGGCGAAAACTCGGTCAAGATTATCGGTCCCGACCTCGATCGTCTGGAAGACATGGGCAAAGAAGTCATGTCGGCATTGATGCAGGTGCCGGGCGTGAAAGATGTCGGCTACTACCGCATCAAAGGACAAGCCAACGTCGAACTGCCGATCGATCGCGAGAAGTGCTCGCTGTGGAACGTGAGTGTCGCGGCGGTCCATGACGTGATTCAAACCGCGATCGGCGGGAAAACCGTCTCGCACATGATTGAAGGCGAGAAAACGTTCGACATCACACTACGTTGGCCCGAAGCGCTGCGACGTGATCTGGCCAGTATTCTGGACATCCCCGTCGTCGTGACGGATAACGTTGTCGTTGTCCCGTCGACCGGCAATTCCGCGCTGTCCGCGACCGGTTCACGCACCGTATTGCCGCCGATTACGGGAAGTTCCACGACCGGTGCACCTCAGGAAACACTGACAGCACCCGTCGAACGACTGCGAGACCTGGTGACACCACAAGGCGTGGACCCCGACGGTCCGCTGAGCCCAGACGGCCAGTTCGTGCGCAGCGGCGTCTCGGCGATTACTCACGAAGAAGGCCTGCGACTGGTTGCAATCAAATTCAGCGTGCGAGATCGCGATCTCGCCAGCACCGTCAGCGACGCGCAAGAGGCCGTTCGCAAGTTCATTCCTACGGGTTATCGAGACGAGTGGAGTGGTGAATTCAAGAATATGCAGGAAGGTGAAGGACGGCTGCTGGTGATCGTGCCGATCTCGTTGCTGATGGTCTTCCTGTTGCTGTACCTGGCGTTCCATTCGTTGCTGGATGCGGCTGTGGTCTTGATGAACGTTGCCGCGTTGTCACTGGGTGGAATCTGGGCACTCTTCCTGACGGGGACCAACTTCAGTATTGCCGCCGCGGTTGGCTTCACGTCGATCTTCGGGGTGGCGATTATGGACGGACTGTTGCTGGTGTCATCGTTCAATCACCATCGTGCTCATGGCTTACCGTTGCGTGAAGCGATCATCACGGGAGCAGAACAGCGCGTACGCCCAGTGATGATGACCGCCCTGACGGCAATCCTGGGCCTCTTGCCGGCTGCACTCTCAACGCGCATCGGAGCTCAAAGTCAGAAGCCGCTGGCGATCGTCGTTGTGGGCAGCATGATCACCACGCTGCTGCTGACCCGTTACCTGATGCCCGTGCTGTACAGCTTTTACGGACATCGAGAACCAATCGAAGGTGCCAGCAGCATGGAACACTGAACCCAATCACATCGGCAGTTCAGGCAACTCGTCCAGCCACTTGTTCCGAATCGGAATCAAGTGCTGTAACACTTCCACCAGCACTTCTGGCGGTGACTGCATGGCATCGACGCACTTGATGATGTCTTTCGGATAACAGTTGATGACCGGTTCGGACTCTTGCCGGTAGACATTGAACCGCGTGCGGATGATGTCTTCATTGGCGTCGTCGGCCCGGTTATCGCGGATGGCGCGGCGTTTGATTCGATCGATCATGCGCGCTTCGTCCAGGCAGATCAGGTGAATGATCGCCAGCACGTTGATTGTCGACTTGAGCATTTCCACCTGGTTCGGGTTCCGCGGAATCCCGTCCAGCACCAGCATTTCGTCGGGCGGCTTGTAGCGCGACACGGCAATGTGTCCGTGCAGCGCTTTGGTCCAGATGCGCACCGTCAGTTCGTCCGGTACCAATTGCCCGCGTGAACTGTATTGGTAGATCTCACGCCCTTCGGCTGAGTTGATATTCAGCGAGCGAAACACATCTCCACATGAAAGATGGCAAAACCCTGGAATTTGACCCAGGATTGTTCCCTGAGTTCCTTTTCCGACACCCGGTGCGCCAAACAACAGCACCGTCGGAACGCGTCCATCAAACATGTTAAACCCTTATTTCATCCGGTTGCACTCGACAACTTCAGCGCTGCGTCGCCAGATTTCTGGAAACACCATTCCGTCTCAATTGTCGTTTGTCGTCGCATACAGAACTGATCAGCACATTGACGAACCACAATGGGGGCATCTTGTCGTGGCGCAATCTCCCGCATACTGCCGACAATTCTGACGCAATCTTAATCCGACGAACATGGTCTGACAAACCAGCCGATTCGGCCTTCAACCCCAATCATAGGCAACCAGATCAATCACGATTCTCTCAACCCGCATGGCAACACTCCGCCGCGTCGTCTCGATGATCGTGCATCCCAAATTCCCGAAAGACTGGGTCAGAAATCGTGGCAGATCGTTGACCTCAAGGTGGATTGTCTGATAATTGAATACCAAGTGCTGCGTCACAGGTGAGTTATGACAACGATGTGTGAGGCAGACGTCGTTCAACCCAGGTCTCCGTCAGGGCCTTGATTCATGGCACGATGCTGGATCGCCGTCGCTTGCTTGACCACATTGCTTCGGCCCGTCGTAGTGGACGCACAATCGCGCCCGCATTATCCGATCGTTCGCGGAAACCAGCATTATTACCAACCCTCTCGCACATTGCCGACCTACGGGTATGGCATCAACAACTACGGCACCGTCAGTCACTACCATCATCATCGTCAAACGTCGGTCCCGTACATGTTCGGCGTCTATATGGTTCCTCCGCCACAGCCGGTCTGGTACTCGTATCCGGTGAGTGTACCGACGGACGTCATACTACCTGACTTCGATTCCATGAAACTTCCCAAGCCGCCGTCATCGGCCGCGGCACGTCTGAAAAGTTTGAACTACCAGGCGCGGGGCGATCAGCGCCTGCGCGAGCAGAAGTGGAGCGAAGCGAAACAGGCGTATAACAACGCGGTTTCGGCGGCGACTGATCGAGCCGAACCACACTTCCGACTGGCGCTGTGTGACGTCGTGGTCCAGCGCTTCGATGCCGCGATCCGCGAATTCAAGCGCGCTGTGGCGCTCGATCCCACCATCGTCAATTCCAGCGAAAAGATGCCTGAACTGTTCGGACCCGACAGCCAGATCGTACGCATGTCGATTGTCAGCAAGCTGGGTGACTGGGTCCGCGAAGACATACAGAATGCCGACCGCCTGTTCTTGTTCGGAGCGATCTTGAAGCTGAACGGCGACCCTCAAGCCAACGACGTCCTGTTAGCCGCGATGAAGAAGCAACCCAACGAGAACAAGCACATCACCCTGTTTCTGAACGCCCCGAACGAATTCGAGAACAACGCCAAACCCGCTCCCGCTGCCGCTGGCCTGATCCCCAAACTGAACGCTCGAGCCCCTCTACCGATGATCGCCCAACCTGTTACAGACCTCAGGTTCCCCAAGAACCTGGCCGGCGGACCTTCACCCATGCCCGAAGGCAACAACCAGGAAGTCCCCGCACCAGTCCCGATGCCATAGAGATCTGTGGAGTCGTTTGCGATCAATCCCAATCAGAACACTTCAAATCGCACAGCCAAGCACGGTTGTTGCCGTTTCGTCGTGACGATAGCCTGATCGGCATGGAAGAGGCGTTGTCTACCGACGAATCGATGCTGGTCACGGCCCTGCGGGCAGGTGAACCGTCCGCGTTCGAACGTCTGGTACGCGAACATGGTGGGCGATTGCTGGCTGTGGCGGAACGGTTGCTCGCCAATCGCGAAGACGCGCGTGAGGCACTGCAAGATGCTCTGCTGGCAGCCTTTCGATCGATCAAGTCCTTCGATGGCCGCGCTCGATTGACCACCTGGCTGCACCGGATCGTGATTAACGCGGCACTGATGAAGCGCCGCAGCAAGCGGCGACATCCGGAACAGCAGATCGAAGAGCTGCTACCGGCATTTCTGGCTGATGGACACCAGGCGGGACCGGTCAGTCGCTGGAACGATTCCGGTGCCGAATTGTCGCAGCGGAACGAGATGCAGCAGATTGTTCGCGAGAAAATCGATGGCCTGCCCGAATCTTACCGTATCGTTCTGATGCTGCGTGACATCGAAGAAATCGACACTGAAACTGTGGCCGAAATGCTAGAACTGACCCCGGGCGCGGTGAAAGTCCGACTGCACCGCGCTCGCCAAGCCTTGCGGACATTGCTCGATCCGGTTTTTGGGAAAGGGTCACAATGACTTGCCGCGACGCACTTGAATTCCTGGACGACTACCTCGAGGGCACGCTGCCGCTGGGGCAGAGTCTGGCATTCAATGTCCATTTGGGACTGTGCCGCGCCTGCCGCAATTACCTGGACAGCTATCGCAAAACGATCGCGGCCAGCAAAGCCGCGTGTACTCAGACGGCGACGCAGGACAAGCTGCCGGAAGAACTGATCCAGGCCATCCTGTCCGCCAAACGCGACGAAGCACCAAACAACTGAAACCGACAACCCTTTCGAGGCATCGTCCGTGACAATGACGATAACTCATCCTGCAAAGTGAGCCACTCATGAGATTGAATCTGTTGATCGGGCTGTTGGTCGTCGCCGCAACGAGCGCCAATCTGGTGGATGCTCAAGACGCAAAGTCAAAAATCTCGCGGCGATTCTTGTGCTGCGACCATAACGGCGGCACTGTGTCGATCGTGGCAGCCGATGGATCGATCGAATGGCAAGTCGAAGCCCGGCGTCCGCAAGACTGCTGGCGACTACCGAACGGGAACATTCTGTTCGCGTATGAATTCGGAGCCAAAGAAGTTTCGGCCGACAAAAACGTCGTCTGGGAATACCGGGCTCCCGACAAGGTCGAAGTCCACGCCTGCCAACCGCTGCCGGACGGCCAGGTGCTGGTTGTCGAATGCGGCACGAGCCGCATTGTCGAAGTCGGCCGGAATGGTCAGGTCTCGAAAGAAATCAAACTGACCACCAAGCCGGAAATCGCCGTCCACAACCAGTATCGGGGAACTCGCAAGACGCCCAAAGGAAATTACCTGGTCTGTTTCAAAGGCGAAGGCAAAGTCGTCGAATTAGACGGACAGGGGCAGATCCTGCGGTCGGTCAACGTCCCTGGCGATCCTCACGAAATCGTCCTGCTACCCAACCAGAACTGGCTGATCACTTGCGGAGATGGACACAAGCTGCTGGAAATCGATCCCGCCGGAAAAACGGCCTGGGAAATCAACGAGAACGACTTGCCCGGCAATCCACTACGCCTGTTGGCCGGTTGCCAACGATTGCCGAATGGAAACACCCTGGTCTGTAACTATCTAGGCCACGGCCATATCGGCAAGCAGCCGCAGGCGTTCGAAGTGACTCGCGACAAGCAGGTCGTCTGGGACACAGCCGATCATGCTCACTTCAAGACGATCAACCAGATCCAGGCCTTGGACGTCCCGGGCGATGTCATCAAGGGTGAAATCCTGCGGTGATCGTCGAGCGCGATCATGCGTTTTTCGTAACAGAAAGCGGATGAGACCTGAGATGTACGACCTGTTAATTCGTGGCGGCCGTGTCATCGATCCGGCTCAAAACTGTGATGCGTTCCGTGATGTCGCCGTGAGCGGTCAACGTATCGCGGCGATTCTGGAACCCGGTTCCACAGTGGCAGCCCGTCACACGATTGACGCGACAAACCGTCTGGTCGTGCCAGGGCTGATTGATTTCCATGTGCATGTCTTTCCTGGAGTTTGTCACTTCGGAATCGAACCCGATTCGACCTGCCTGGCCCGAGGCGTGACGACGGTCCTCGATTTCGGCACCGCTGGGGGGATGATCTTTGACGGGTTTCGCCGCTTCGTGATCGATCAGGCGCAGACCCGCGTTTTCGCTCTGCTGCACATCGCCGGGCAAGGCCTGATCGGCAGCATTGGTGATCCACCGTTGCTCGGCGAATTGCACGAACTGCGGTATTGCGACCTCGATCTTGTTCAGCGAACCGTCGATCGACATCGCGATGTGATTGTCGGCATCAAGATTCGTTGTACCGACAACTTGGCCGAAGGTGGCAAGAACGAAGCCGCGGGACTCGATCTTGCCCGCAAGGCCGCCGACCTGGTCGGCTTACCGCTCGTCGTCCACAGCCCCAATTCGACACTGACCATTGAACACGTACTGGATCGCCTAAAGCCAGGCGATGTCCTGACACACTGCTATCACGGCAAACGTTGCGGCCTGGTGGATGATCAGTTGCAACTGGTCGAAGCCGCTCGCAAAAAGCTGGATTCCGGTGTCCTGCTCGATCTGGGCCACGGCTTCGCGAGCTTCAATTTCTTCGTGGCTCACAGCCTGTTCAAACAAGGCGTCTATCCCGATTTCATCAGCAGCGACATCCACCACTACAACATCCACGGCCCCGTCTTCGACCAGGTCACCACCATGGACAAGTTCCTGCACCTGGGAATGAGCCTGAACGAAGTGATCCGCCGATCAACGTTCAACCCAGCTCGATTCCTCAGCCGCGAAACCGAGATTGGCACACTCGCGCCAGGATCGATTGCCGACATCACAGTGCTGGAACTGCAATCAGGCGAGTTTCCATTAAAAGATTCAATGGGCCGCATCGAGATCGGCCGTCAACGGCTGGAACCAACGATCGTTTTTCGAGCTGGTCGCCAAATGGGTATCCTGCCACGTCCCCGCGAGAGTTGAACGATTCTTCGAGTAGCGTGATGGACGCATTTTTCCGTGGATGGAAGCGAAGATTAGGTATTCTGACACTGACGACGGCGTGTCTATTCGCAGGCGCATGGATGCGCAGTTTCTCAACTTGGGATTGGCTCGATCTACGGCCAGGCGGTCCGCCATGGAATTTGAATTCTATTTATGGCGGTGTCATGTACTGGGAAAGGAACGGAACAACTGAGAACAATTCGTCGAAATGGGAGATTCCAATGTGGAGCACCGGCACATCGCACTCACGGGACACAGATTTCTTTTGTGAGCTCTTCGAAGGCGATATAAAGTTAACGGCATGGCGATGGGCGGGCTTTGTTTACGGGCGTTCTGGTGAGGATTTACTTTTAATCATTCCCTACTGCGCAATCGTGACCGCGCTCACAGCTCCAGCTGCGTGGCTACTGTTGAGTTCGCGAACCAAGCCGACGCGTTAACGTCTCGCCGGTTTGAAATTGAGCCCGCAAGGCAGCAGCGATGCCCCGCCATAGAATGACCGCCGAAAAACAAACGTCGACGACAGATCGCTCAATTGCTGAACGCAATTCACGCACGTCACGAGAAGCTGATCTTCAGACCCATCTCTTTCATCTGCAATAATGCTTCGGCGTTGCCTCGGGCGTCGTCGACCGGGTTGTGAGTGTGCCTGGTTTTGCGCAGATGCTTGAAGTTCGCGAACGTGTCCTGTTTCAGGCCTTTGTAGAGTGAGCCCAGGTTTGTTGAACTGAAGCCGAATGGATTGTTGCCGATGAAATGATGGAAGTACCAGTTGATGAACTGCCAGTCGAAACCGTTGTTGTCCGAAATGAACATCATCCGTCCCTGACAATTGGAATTCAGCCACTGCTTGAATTGTTCCATCACCCGCTTCGGATCGTCAAACGCCAGGCTTTCGTTTCGTGTAAAGCCACTCACCGCGAGTGCGTCGGGGATGAATCGATCAGAGATAGGTTTCAGCCGGCCGTAGAACGTGCGATTCAATTCGGGTTCCACGATGATCGCTCCAAAGGAGATCATCGAGTAGTCGCCTGGAATCGGCCCATCTGACTCAATGTCAACCATGATGTATGGCACAGAGAAGTTCTCCTTGAGAAATCAGTGAACTCATCGCATTGAGACAAGATGAGCGCCGCTACTTCATTTCACATCGGATGAAGGCGCGGCATCATCTTCGGGCTGTTGGTGGCGGGTTCGTCGCCTTCGTATGGCGACTTGCGCGGCCCTGGTGATCAACAGTATTCCTACGATGGTGCATGCGATGGCCAGACCACTGGCAATCGTTGCGACGATACGGAACGCAGGATAGAACCGATCGCTGACGTGAGGGTCGAGGCTTTTCAGATTGCTCAACAGCCCCACCGGTGCGACGCAGACCAGTACTCCACAGATTAACAGTGTGGCGGCCGGAAACCGGCGGGCGAATCGACGGCAAACTTCTGGCATGAACAGGCCCATGCGTTTTTCCCGTCGATTGCACTTTCACGCAGTTGCTTCGCGACCAGCGGTCGTCGCATCGAGATTGCTGGCTGCACGCCCCGGAACCAATTGCGGTTCGGCAACTCACTACTTTTTGCTGAGGTCGATGCCCATATCCATGAAAAGTAGCTTCATGTCGTCCCAGACGTCCTTTTTGGCGGCCGGATTTCTCATCAGGTATGACGGATGATAGGTGCAGATGACTTTGGCATTGCCGTACTGAAAGAACTGGCCGCGCAGTTTGCCGATCGATTCGGTTTTGGACAACAGATTCTGCGCCGCACAGGCGCCCCAGCAGACGATGTATTCGGGATTCACATGAGCGATCTGGCCGTCGAGGAATTCTCGACAGTTTGCCGCTTCGTCAGGGGCGGGCAAGCGGTTGCTCGGCGGACGGCACCGCAGCACGTTGCAGATATAGATGTCTTCCCGTTTCATCCGGCAGGCTTTGATGATGTCGTTAAGCAATTGACCCGACTTGCCGACGAACGGTTCGCCCTGTTTGTCTTCATCCGCTCCGGGCGCTTCACCCACAAACAGGATCTTGGCCTGAGGGTTGCCCACCCCAAACACAGTTTGCGTTCGTGTCGACGCCAGTTCCGAACACCGTGTGCATTTCGCCACTCGAGCCTGCAGGGCCGCCAGACCTGACACACGTTCCGCCAGCGGCAGATTTAATGGTTCAAAGGCCGCACAGAGGGCAGGAACGGGCGTGGCAGCGACAGTTTTCTTCTTGGGCACTTCGGGACTTTCTGCAGGACTCTCAACTTCACCGAACAGGTTGACTTTGATGGGCGGCTGTGGAATGGGACTTGGCGAATGACTTGCGACCGCTGTGGTGACGGTCGGTATCGCCGCTTTCGGTCGCTCTTCATAGCCAGATGTCGGGGTCTGTCGCGATGTGGCGGCTGGCGCTACTGGCGAGGCTGCCATTGCAGCCACCGGTGCGGGGTCGATTCGTTTCCAATGAGTCAGCCCCGTGCGGCGCAGCGCTTCCAGTTGCTGCACGACAGCGCGGCGGATCTGATCGGCAGTAAATTGCTCGTCGGACACAGGACTCTAGTCACGGAAAATGGGAAAACTGCTGACGTTATGCCGCGTCGAATTCTTCGGAGGATACGACTTCGGGTGCCACTTCTGGCGTGCGTCCTCGCTCGCCAGTGTCTTCGAGGACATTCGCCAGTGAGGAAAACACGGCTTTGTCGAAGACTCCAAAACCGTGGCACCCTGCGATCGCAATCTGCCTGCAATCACAAACCTCAACCATCCTCAAATCTGCTGCAATCACCGGTCGCTGGTTACCTTCTGGACGACATTGGCGAGCGAGGACGCACGCCAATGGCACCCGAAAAGCAGTAGGCCAATTGCACCTTAATGCCGTGGACCGTTGAGCCTCAATACCGCGGCGGCACGGAGATACTCGATCCGAATCTTTTGCCTTAACGAGTCGGTAGTGTGACGTCCTCGAACGGGGATTGCCACCGATGCCATGTCGTTTTAAGTCGGGTCCCTATTGCCACATTTGCCGGTTTTGGCCTAAAACTCGGCAGCGTTTGCCGGACGGAGAAACGTGCGCTCGGCCGTAACGCGGTTTACCCGGTCTCTCAATGGATGGAGAGGTCATGCGATTCGACATGATTGATTGGAAACTGTGCTGCAGTCTGGTTTTGACACTGGCATCGGCAGGTTGTGGGACGCAGTCTGCTCCGGTTACAGAAATCAATCTCAACGAACGATCGGCGATCGCCGACAACAGCGAACCGAACGATGGTCTGCCTCTATTGGCAGTACCGGGCCCCGATGAAGCCACTGCGAATAAAGCCAAGATCACTCGCACGGCCGCGACGACGAAATCTGGGCCCAGCCTGTTGCCGAAGGGGTTGCTCGGCAAGAAGCAGGCGGCTCAAGAAGCCAACGCCGCGCAAGAACTTCCCAACGAGGCCGCTTCGCCAGCCCAGAAGATTCCCGAAAAGGGAACCCCTGAATGGATGCTGTACGAGATTCAACGAATCCGGCTGATGCCATTGCCGCACGAAGCGTTGCACGAAAACGAATCGGACGACGACGAAGAAGAAGATCAACCACTGACGCCCGCTCAGGAAAAGAAGCTGGCCGAAGAAATCGAACGCACCAAACACATTCGCCGCGAACGCAATCTGCAGATCATCAAGCTGGCGGAAGAGTGCATCCAGAAGACGAATAAGAACCCCGAACAGGAACCACTCTTCACCAATTCCGTGCATCACCTGCTGGACGCGCGATTACAGTTGGCGTTGCAGGGTGACGCGGCCAGTATCGAGGCACTCTACGACGCAGACAAGTTGTTCTACGCGCGCAATCCCAAGTCCGAATCGGCTTCCGAAGCATCGCTGATCCTGGTCAATCTGACCCATGCGACGGCGCTGCGCTATGGTCGTAAGGACCCGCGCTGGATGAAAGAGTTTTCGAAGCAGGCTCAGTCGTACGCCTCGCGTTTCCCGGAAGAATTGCCGCGTTCGGTTCCCCTGCTGCTGGCGGCCGGTCGTACGTGCGAAATGAACGGCCAGCCTGAAGAAGCCCGAGCGTGTTACGCCCTGCTCAGCTCAAAGTTCAAAGACACTCCGCAAGGTCAGCAGGCCGCGGGAATCTTGCGGCGCTACGATCTGAAAGGCCGCGAATTGCAATTGGCCGGACCTGGGATCGATGGCGGTGATGTCGATGTGAAGGCGTTAAAAGGCAAGATGGTCCTGGTCATCTTCTGGGCTTCGAACGCGCAGCCGTTCCTGCAGCAGTTGCCCAAAATTACCGAAGTGACCACCAAATTCCGGAAGTATGTCTCGGTGGTGGGAGTCAATCTGGACGTCGACGAAAAGCAAGTCGACAGTTTCGTCGAATCTCATCACCTCGACTGGCAGCAGATCTTCCCGGCCAATCGCCAGGAACGCGGCTGGAATTCGCCACTGACGTTGCAGTACGGAGTCAATCAGTTGCCGACCATCTGGTTGCTCGATCCGAATGGCATCGTGGCCGAAACGAATCTCGACGCGACCAACCTCGAAGCAAAGATTCGCGAAGTTTACGAACCGTTCCGGACGAAAAAGCCCGCGACGAAATGACCCAAACATGGCAGAATTGAATCCCGCGATCGATCGCGGGATTTACATGGTCAGACTCCGATAGAGGTGTCAACATGACTTCTGCCAATCACAAGCCGCTGGAGTATCTTCCCCGGTTGCCGCGTGACAAATCGATCGGCATCGGGTGCATCGGTGCCGGCTTCATTATGTCGGATTGCCAGTTGGTTGCCTATCGGCAAGCGGGGTTCAATCCCGTGGCGATTGCCGCGCGGCGGCGCGAACAAGCCGCAGCCGTCGCCGAACAACACCATATTCCTCTCGCCTTCACCGACTACCACGAACTGCTCAAGCAACCGCAGGTTCAGGTCGTCGATATCGCGGTGCCGCCAGATCACCAGTTCCAGGTGATTCAAGACATCGTCCGACACGCGTCGCACATCCGTGGCGTCTTGGCTCAAAAGCCTCTGGGTGTTGATTACGCTCAAGCGTGCGAGATCGTACGTTTGTGTCGTGAGGCGGGAATCACTCTGGCCGTCAACCAGAACATGCGCTACGACCAATCGGTTCGCGCCTGCCAATCGCTATTGAAAGATGGTGACCTGGGCGAACCCGTGCTGGCGACAATCGACATGCGTGCGATCCCGCACTGGATGCCCTGGCAGTCACGGCAAGGCTGGGTCACGCTGCGCATCATGAGTATCCATCATCTGGACACATTCCGTTTCTGGTTCGGCGATCCGGTGCGCGTCTTTGCTAGCGTGCGTCCCGACCCGCGCACCACGTTTCCTCATCAAGACGGCATCAGCGTATACATCCTTGAATATACCAGTGGTCTACGAGCTCTCGGCTGTGACGATGTCTGGGCCGGTCCTTCCAAAGAGGGCGCGGCTAGCGACATTGGCATCAACTGGCGCATCGAGGGCACGACCGGCATGGCCAAAGGCACGATTGGTTGGCCGAAGTATCCCGAACGCAATCCCAGTACGCTGGACTATACAACGACCGCATCCAATGAGTGGCATCGGCCGCGTTGGAATGAGGTCTGGTTCCCCGACGCGTTTGTCGGTCCGATGGCCCAGTTACTTTGTGCGCTGGAAGACGGCACCACTCCCGAGATTGGTGGTGACGACAATCTGCATACAATGGCCCTGGTGGAAGCGTGCTATCAATCGGCGCGCGAGCACCGCGCCGTCGAATTGGCCGAAGTCCTGAGCCGCTCGTAGTGTTCTGTCCGGGAAGCTCTTCGAGATTCCCAGACACCCTTCAGGCAGTCAAGTTTCGGACGGGCATCAATGGATTGGATGGGCTTTGTCTTCAACAGGTCCCGAAATCGTCCCGCAATCACTTTGGCCACTTTGTCCAGGGCGCCAAGAAAATCGAGGGGCCGACCCACAGGCAGGCGGTGCTGTCAGCAGCTATACTTGAGCGTTCTCGCCGTGCGAGTGCGGTGATTCAGGACAGGCAATCAAGGATTCGACAGTGACTCTCGGCGTGCAGGATGTTCTCGGTGACGACGGCAGCATCGCGCGACGACTGAAGAATTACGAATCGCGCCCTCAGCAAATCGAAATGGCGGACGCCGTCACGGACGCCATCGCCACGCGCCAGCACCTGGTGGTCGAAGCCGGCACTGGAACGGGAAAAAGCTTCGCCTATCTCATTCCCACGATCCTGGCCGCGACTGCCAAACAAGGCGAAGGCGGTAAGCGGAAAAAGGTGATCATTTCGACGCACACGATCAGCTTGCAGGAACAGTTGATCAATAAGGATATTCCGTTCCTGAATGCCGTGATGCCCGTTGAATTCTCGGCGGTCCTCGTTAAAGGACGAGCGAACTACCTCAGCCTGCGGCGACAGAAGGGAGCTGTCGAACGATCGAACAGCCTGTTCTCGCGTCCGGACGAAGTGACGCAACTGCAACAGATTGTCGAGTGGTCTCGCACGACGAACGATGGCAGCTTGACCGATCTCGAATTCAAGCCGCTGCCAACGGTGTGGGACGAAGTTCAAAGCGATCACGGAAATTGCCTGGGCAAGAAGTGCGCGACCTATAAAGAGTGCCTGTACTACAAGGCACGCCGCAGGGTCTGGAATGCCGATGTGATGGTCGTCAATCACGCAATGTTTTTCGCCGATCTGGCACTGCGTCGAGAAGGTGCCACTGTCCTGCCAGACTACGATGTCGTCGTGTTTGATGAAGCCCACACGATCGAACAGGTCGCTGCCGATCACCTGGGACTGGCAGTGTCGAACGGTCAGGTCGACTACATGCTGGGCAAGCTGCACAACGATCGGACCAACAAGGGCCTGTTGGTTCGCCTGACGGCCGCGAACCAGACGCTGCTGAACTTGCAGCGGGCGGCGATCGCAACGGTCGATCGCCTGCGATTTATCGCTCGGGACTTGTTCGATTCAGTCCACGAAGCCCAACTGAACCTCAATGTGAAGAATGGTCGGTTCCGTCAACCGTTGGGCATCCACAACGAAGTCAGCCCCGCTTTGAAAGAACTCGGACAACAGATCCTGCAGATTAGTGGAGAGATTCAATCTGACGAAGAGCGTGTCGAATATACGTCGGCCTCGGAACGATGCGTCGGTCTGGCCGATTCGTTGAATTCCTGGCTGCAGCAGTCGATCGAAGATGCTGTCTATTGGACCGAAATCAGTGGGCAGCAGAAACAGCGGATCAAACTCGTTTCGGCTCCGGTCGATGTCGGCCCCGTACTGCGCAACGAACTGTTCAACAAAGTTCCGTCCGTGATTTTGACGAGTGCCACACTGGCTGTGGGTGGTCAAAGCTTTGATTTTATTCGCAATCGCCTGGGCCTGACCAAATCCAACGAAAAGAAAGTCGGCAGCCCGTTTGATTACACGGCCCAGATGAAACTGATCCTGCCTGAAGGGATGCCCGACCCGGGCGAGTCACCCCAGGCCTATGAAACGGCCGTCTGCGAGCAGATCCAGAAGTACGTCGAACGGACTAAAGGACGTGCCTTCGTGCTGTTCACAAACTATCAGATGCTGCGGAACTGTGCTCAGCGATTGACGCCCTGGTTTGTTTCCATGAACTATGGACTCTATTCGCAGGGCGAGAATCTTCCACGCACGCTGTTGCTCGAAAAGTTTCGTACCGATCCCGCGGGCGTCTTGTTCGGCGCCGACAGTTTCTGGCAGGGCGTCGATGTGCCGGGCGACGCACTGCAGAACGTGATCATTACGAAGCTGCCGTTCAGCGTGCCGGACCATCCGCTGCTGGAAGCACGACTCGAATCAATCCGCGCCTCGGGCGGCAACCCGTTCATGGATTACCAGGTGCCCGAAGCGGTGATCAAATTGAAGCAGGGATTCGGGCGCCTGATTCGCACTCGGACAGACAAGGGAATCGTGGTGATCCTGGACCCTCGCGTCAAAACCAAGCGGTATGGGAAACTGTTCTTGGAAAGTCTTCCGCCGTGTGAAGTCGTACGCGAAGAATGACGCTGTCACAAAGCCGCACCACCTCACCAGCATGAATCTCGTGTCGTCATTTTTGGAATATGTTTTGACCGCTGACGAACAGATCGAACTGAACGACGAATGCCGAGTGCTACAGGCTCTCGCGGCGACGCCTGAAATATTTGAACGGATTATGGCGGCGAAAGGTCAATCCGAACTGGGGTTGCAGTCGGTACTGCGGCGTCAGTTTGCCGATGATCTGGTTCGTGCTGCGATAACGTTGCATGACTTGAGACGACGAGCGGCTACCAAATTCACTCGTGCCGATCGCATGTGGTTCGACCGGCAGGGACTGGAACAGTCAACCGCCGAGCCTGTCGCTCGATACAAGGTGCGCCGGTTTCAGGGAGAGGTGCTCGACTTATGCTGCGGTATCGGCAGTGACGCACTGGCACTGGCTGAACAGTGCCAGGTGACGGCCGTCGACATCAACCCGGCGGCCTGCCTGAGGGCCAGATGGAATGCCGCGGTCTACGCTGTCGGCGATCGAGTGACCACTCGGTGTGCAGATGTCCGTGAATCGATCTCACAGACAGGACTGGTACACATCGATCCGGATCGTCGGCCGGGTTCCAGCGGCCGCGTCTCGCGGATTGAAGACTATGTTCCAGGACTCGATTTCTTATACGAGTTGATGGGCAACAGTCGTGGCGGTGCGATCAAAGTCAGTCCTGCCAGTAATTTCGGCGGCAAGTTTCCCGATGCCGAAATCGAACTGATCAGCCTGCATGGCGAATGTAAAGAGGCGACCGTCTGGTTCGGTGAATTGGCCGGCGATGCCCTGTTTCGAGCTACCGTGTTGCCTGCGGGGGAATCGATCGCAGGACACCCGTTGCAAGTCGCGGTTCCGGTCACCGAACTAGGCCGCTATCTCTATGATCCGGATCCTGCCGTCGTGCGTGCCGGACTGGTTGACGTCCTGGCCGACCAGCTTGGATTGCAGCGATTGGATTCTGCCGAAGAATACCTGACGTCAGACCAAAGAGTGGTCTCACCGTTCGTTCAAGGATTTGAAGTCCTCGTCTCGTTGCCGAACAACGAGCGAGACCTGAAGAGTTGGGTGCGATCAGCGGGTTTGGGACAATTGGAAATCAAATGCCGGCACATTCCCGTTCACGCCGATGTGCTGCGCCGCAAGCTACCACTGAAAGGCACCGAGCCGGGCGTGGCCATCTTCGCACGACTCGATGGCAAGGCACGTATTGTCGGTGCGAAACGACTGACAGATCATACGTCGACGTGAACAGTCTGTTTCGAACAACAGGCCACCTGATCCAGCAGAACACGACGCTGTGAATAACGCCGCCTCTGTGTGCCACTGGCTATGCCAGTGTCTTATTACGTTTTCAGCCGACTCTTCCTATCCGATGATTCTATCGAAACGACGAGACATCACTTCAAAATGACTGGTGGATTACGTCACAAGTCTGGCTTTCTGTGAGCTATGCATCCTGATAACGACGATGCGTTAGTAGTGCTTGATCCAAGACGAAGACACAGTAAGACACTGGCATAGCCAGTGGCACACAAGGACGGGTAGATCAAGTCGGGCGGATCACGACTGTGCACACCAAGACTGGCGGAAGCGGGTTACTTGATTCGGCGTAGCGCGGTGACACAGATGTCGTCGCGCTGTTCGCGTCCTTCGCAGAACTCTTCGACCGCGTCGATCAGCGACGGAACTAGATCCTCCACCGATTCCGCTCCGGCCGCGATCATCGTCAATGCGCGTTCGCGCGTGTAGAGAGCGCTCTCGTGATTCATCGCTTCGGTAATGCCGTCGGTATAGAAAACGATCACGTCCTTGGGCTGCAGGGGGATTATCAACGATGCGTAGTCTTGATCGGCCAGAACACCCAGCGGCATCCCCGATTCGTGGAAGCCGACGAATTCAGCCTTGTTTCCTTGATGCCGTAGAATCGGCGGCAGGTGTCCTGCACTGGCCAGTTCTAACTGATGGGTTTTCGGGTCGAGCATGGCGATCGACAGTGTGATGAACCGATAGCCCAGGCCGCTGTTGGCCATTTCAAAGTTCAAACTGGTCAGAGCCTGATTGGCACTCGACGCACTGAACAGGTGATATCGCGCTGACGCGTGCAAGCGTGCCATCAACAGAGCCGCTGGCACGCCCTTGCCCGCCACGTCGCCGATCACCACGGCCAGCCGTCCATCGGGCAGGTGGACATAGTCGAAATAGTCGCCACCGATGCTTTGAGCCGCCTGGTAATGGTCGGCAAATTCGTAGCCGTCGACCGATGGAGCTTCACTCGGCAAGAAACCGAGCTGCACCTGAGCGGCGATCTCCATATCGCGATCGAATTCGCGCTGCTTCATCAGCGTTTCGTGCATCGCACCGTTTTCGACCGCCAGCGCGGCTTGTGTTCCGACACTGATCAACAAGTCCAAGTCATCCGAATTGAACGGCTGGGACGCGTCGAGCGTACTGAGTTGCAGCACCCCCAGAGCCGTGCTGCTGGTGTCCATCAACGGCGTACACATCAGCGAACGCAATTGCATGTCGGCAATGCTCTCGCTGCTTTGAAAGCGTCGATCGCTGTACACGTCGGCACTCAGGATTGCCTGGCCCGTTTCCATGGCCTGTTTGACAACGGTCATACTGACCGGCACATCATCGGAATCAGGGCGTCGGGAATGCGATGCTCGCAGCCGCAGTCGTTCCGAATTGTGGTCCTTCAACAGGACGAAACCCCAATCGGCCTGCGGAAAAATCTTGAACAGCGACTTCAAGATGATCGGCAACATCTCGGACAGCTTGAGAACCTTTCCGATCGCCATGCTGATTTCGAGAATCGCACGCAGCTTGGCTTCCGGGCGAACATTCAGTCGCAGACCGGTTTCACTGCTGCCAGCTCCCATAGACGTGATCACGGACGAGTTCTGCGACGATTCTGAGGCGGCCTCGAGATCCGGTTCCGATTCCGCATCGATATTGCCCAATGGGTTCGGACTGGTCTCCCGCGACAGGACGCGGGCGATTACGCTGGAATCACCGGTAACCGGAATGGCCGGGCCGGTCGCTTTCAACATGAAGACAAATGCATAGTCACAGACTTTGATCTCGTCGCCGTCGCGCAGCTCGGTGCGTCCGCGGATCGACTGCTTGTTGACCTGAGTCCCATTTCGGCTGCGCAGATCTTCGACCAGAAAAATGCCGTGGTCTTCGACAATCTGGGCGTGCTGGCGGCTGACGGAGGCATTGTCGAGCACGATCTGACAAGACGGATGTCGTCCCATCACCACCTTCTCACCCGACAGGGCAAGAACCTGGCCAGCGGAACTTCCTTTAATGACTTTCAGATATGCCACAGTCGAAACTGCCCCAACCGTTAAAACCGAACCGTCCATACCTTTCCACCAGGTGGATAAGGTCAGATCCACCAAGGGTTTGCCTGAAAATGCTGACGATCAAACAAACACCCGGCTGACAAAAACCCGGCTATTCGTCTGTCTGTCTCCAAATTGAGAACTCCAGAGCCTAGCACGCTGCCGAAATCTGAGCAATCAGCAACGGCAATTCTGGAGTTGCTACAGTACAGTCAGCAGTACGACGCTGTCGAAAAACGACCGACAGCGTCCGTTCCACTGCAACGTGTGGTTCGGCTGCGGTATCCGCTCGCCGTGAAGAGTTTTCGAGAAGATCACCAATGTGGGGCGAGGTCATCATTCGCTGGACGGCACGTCTGGCCGTCAGTTGCTACGTCGCACGAGTTCTCTGCGACGCGACAGATGTTCCAGGCCGCCCGATGCAGCGGCAAGCGCGCTGGTGGTGGACTGTGGGGTGCGGCATCTTCCTGGTTCACGTTATCGCCGCATTTCACTTTGAACACCACTGGAATCATACCTCTGCATTCGACTATACGGCGAAGCGAACCGCCGAGATGACCGGTTGGAATTCGGGTGTCGGACTGTACGTCAACGAAGTCTTTCTGGCATTGTGGGTGGCCGACACGGCAATCTGGTGGCTCAATCCCAACTGGCCACAAAACCGATTCGCCTATTGGACAGTGCAGGGAATCTTCGCATTCTTGATGTTTCAAGCCACCGCCGTCTTCGGCCCGATCTTCTGGAAGCCCGTCGCCGCAATAGCAATCGTCTGCCTCATTTGGCTGAGAGCACGCCGCTGCAAGAGTTCCGGTTAATTGTCTGAGAGACGGTTGTGTCACGCCCGGGTAGGACTCTATTCATATACAGCGCCATGTAAGGCTCAAAACGCAATTTGTGAGTGCCCCACCGTACTCAAAGAACTAAAGCTTTGCCGACGTTGGGTCATCCGCCACGGCATGGGTACAGCTCCGACCATTGGTCTACCGCAATGTTTTACTATTCTGCGTTGATACTGTATTCCTTCGGCAACTCCACGCGGTTGTGCGATTTGGATGTTGCTTTCTTGCTCGCGTCAGGTTGGCGTCCTAAGGCATAGTTAAGCACGGCGCAATATAGGTCAGCAGCATAATCCTGCGTCGAAATCCTGAATTGATGCATTCAAGCCATTCGCGCTTGTACAAATCCTTTCACAATTCAATCGTCGTCGCTGGAGTCGTCAAATGCCAGATGCAACCCAAAGTAACAACACTTCTCAGCCACCGGTTCGTGGCAGCGAAGACGCTCAGTCGCACGTCGTTTCCGAGTTTCATGATGTACCGGAGGTCGCTGATCCGCCATCAAGATCAACGCCGGAAGAACGGAAACGAACCGCCTTCTATCGAATGGTGTGTGGTGCAGTCGCGCTTGGGCTATGGCTCATCCTTTTCTCTGGAGGCTTGTTGATTGAGACAATTGAATATCGCGTCGTTTTAGCGCCGCATGCGTTCCCAGGTCACCATGAAAAGGATTTGGCGGCGAAGATCGAAGCGACACCTTACCAGGGTTCCTACTTCTATGCCTTTGCGATGTCATCGCTGTTCTTCACACCCACGACCTAGCGCTGCTATCCTTGTTTGCGGGACTTATGGGAGGCTGTACCAGCAACGTTTTCATTGCGAATGCGTCTGACGAACGTGCCAAGACAATTGAGGATGCATCGAGGCGTTTCCTCGAAGAAACGCCGTGGTCAGCCATGATGCGTAGCTTTCTGGTCTATCTCTGCGTCCTGGCCGGACTCTATTTCGCTTTGGAAGATCCATTTAAGGATTCGACACCAGCGCAATACCTACGGCTTGCCGGAACCGTATCAGTACTGGCATTTCTGGTTGGCTATGATCCAACGCGCATTCAAAACTGGATCGGGTTGATACCTCAGCCGAAGGAGATGCGCGGCAAGGAAATCTTCCACGAAACTTTGGTGAAAGACACTTTCGGGGTCAGGAGCGGCACTGGAACTGTTCGAGATCCGAGTCAACCATCTGAGAGTGACTCCGACAGTACATCCAACTCAAAGCGATCTAAGCGGGCACCAAAATGAAAGCATGCTTACAATTCGTGATTGGTTTTGTGCTGGTCGCGCCGACAATCACTTCGGCGGAATCGTTTACAACGCTACACGAATTCTCCGGTGGCACCAGCGATGGAATTGGTCCGCTGACGGGTCTGACCTTTGATGCCAGCGGTAATCTCTACGGAACGACTTACCTCGGTGGACAGCATAATTTCGGAATGGTTTTTGAGATCGCTAAGGGCAGCCACACATTTTCGCCGGTGGCGTCATTCAACGGCATCGGCGGCGCCAACTCGGTGGGAACTCTCATCTTTGACATCGCCGGGAACATGTACGGTACGACAACCATGGGAGGCTCGAGCAATGTAGGGACAGTCTTCGAGATCCAGAAGGGGTCCAATACTGTGACGACGCTCGCCACGTTCTCGAACGGAAATGGCGCGGACCCTCGAGGCACACTGTCGCTTGATTCGGCTGGCAATCTCTATGGAACAACATTCAGCGGCGGAGCCAACAATGTTGGCACCATCTTCGAACTTGCTAAAGGCAGCGGTTCGATCACGACTCTTTTCAGTTTCAACAGCGGCACCAGCGGAGCCAATGTCTATAGCGGAGTCACGATCGATACGGCGGGCAATCTGTACGGTACTGCTCAGGGTGCAGGCAGCAGCGGCTCTGGCACTGTCTTTGAATTCTCGAAAGATCACCAGTATTCGGTACTGCACACATTTACGGGAGGCACTGATGGAGGATCTCCATCATCCTCCATTGCGATAGATCCCGCGGGTAACTTGTTCGGTACGTCGTATTTCGGCGGCGCAAACGGATACGGAAGCGTCTTCGAGATCGTCAAATCCACCGGCAATCTAGTCACAGTACATAGTTTCACCGGTGGCGACGGGGGTTACCCGTTTGTCGGCTTGACTCTCGATTCTGCGGGCAATTTGTATGGAACAACCACGGGGCGAGGGGCGCTTCCGTTTGGCAGCGTATTTGAGATCGCACATGGCACCAACGACTTCACAACACTTCACAAATTTCCCCAAGGGCAGTACGGTACCGACCCGTTCTTTGGCAGTTTGGCTGTCGATCCCGCTGGGAACATTTTCGGAACCAGCTTACAAGGTGGACAATCAAACTCCGGAACGGTTTACGAGATTACAGGCAACTCCACGATCCCCGAACCTTCGTCGCTAGCACTCGTCGTGCTTGGTCTGATCACGGCGATCTGCTATTTCAAGCCGTTCAGCGTCGTCGCTTCTGTTTGTTACGCGGAGCAGACTGTGCCGCTATCGCCGGCGTCACAATCGCTGAAGTGATTGGCTCGTTTGAAACGGTTTGGGTGTTTGTGGAACTCTTTTGAGAATCCAATACTGGCGGACCTGTGGCTGGTTCGTTCTGACGGTCCTTGGTCAATTCCTTCAATTCCGTGTTGAAGATCTGAATCAGCGCAAACAGGCACGATGCCATGATGGGGCCAATAAAAATGCCCCACAGGCCCATCACCTGCAGACCTCCGACGACGCTGATGAAGGCGAGCAGTGGATGCAGATCGGCGTTGCTTTGCAGCACATAGATTTTGACGATGTTGTCGAGCATCCCGACGACGGCCAGTCCCCAGATCGACAGCATGATGGCGGCGGTCCA
>Ga0105238_10000364_pt1 | contig 48625 bp, 38 predicted proteins | sample KBSC34metaG_FD_81526 | JGI IMG/M metagenome (GOLD analysis project Ga0105238, IMG submission 81526) | Corn rhizosphere microbial communities from Kellogg Biological Station, Michigan, USA - KBS C3-4 metaG | ecosystem: Host-associated > Plants > Roots > Rhizosphere > Soil | place: Michigan, USA...
CTGCCAGCAGTTCCCCGCTGCTGACATCTTGTGTCGTCAGGTTGCTTCCCCACCATTCGCGCAATCCAGTCTGATCGATGAAGGCCTGGATGTGCGTGAGTATGGTCCACCGATTCGTCTCGTATTCCCGCCGCTGGGCCCGCAATTGGGCGACCTGCTCTTGCAGGTTACGTTCAAAGTGCACACGGAAAGCCCAAGCCGTTCCCGTCGCGAAGACCGACAGCATGATAAAGATCAAACCCACCAGCCAACCTGTATAGACCGCCGAATACAGACCGGCGACGCACAGTCCGAATCCCGCGATCGTAAACCAGGTCAGGATGCCATAGATCCAGTCGGGAATCCCGTTGCGATCATGCAGGCGTTCGAGCTGATCATCGGTGCCTTGCGTCTGGTGTTCGAGTTGAGTTGCCTTCGCGTGCCATCGTCCTAGTTCGACCAGTTGTTTCAGCCGCTCCTGGGCGGTCGTAATCGAATCGTTCAGTGTTTCGGCGGGAACTCCGTGGCCTTGAAGCTCTGTTCGCAGGGCCAGTTCGTGATCGCGGACGGCGATCATCGTACGGCGATATCGTCGCTGCATTCGTTTGGTCTTTGCCCCGACGGACTGATAGTCGCGAGCCGCTTCGACGAATTTGGCGTGCGCTTCAGGAGAGTCGTGAACACTATCCAGGCGAGCCAAAGACCAGTGCGATCCGAGCGCCGCCAGATGCTCGGCCAGATCAACCTGCAGCTGGTCCGCCTGTTTTTCCAACTCGATGACCCGCGGTTCGACGTCTTTCGTCAGTGCGCGTTGTTCCACCAGGATCTGGACCGCTCCAGAGAATCGACGGATCTCGGGATCAATGCGAATGCTCGCCAGTCGCTGATTAATGTGCGTGATTTCCGACAACAGCGATTCGCGAGTCCGCGTCGCGGAATCAATATCCAATTCCAGCCGTTCGATTCGCGCGACACCATCGGAAGGAAATGCACTGAAGTCCGGAAGCGTATTCAGTTCGTGTCGATAATCGCGGCAACGTGACCAAGGCGGATGGATCTTTTCGAGATGACTGAAGCCGCGCAGATTCGATTGAAGTTCGGCTTGCCGCGCGCGATGTCGATTGACGCGTTCGTCAAGTTCGTCTTTTTTCCGCAGCAACTCGCGATAACGATCGCGCTGCCTGGCAGTGTGACCTGATTGACGAACCAGATCCTCATGCCGTTTCATCAAGCTGGGGATCAATGAATCACCATGACTCGAGATCAGGTGATTCAATTCCCCGTGCGCCCGGTTGGGCAGTTCCATCAACACGCGCCCCTGCGGGCCCAGCGTCATTCCGTACAGATGGTCGCCCACCTGATCTGCCGTCAGAGTCGCGAATTGTTGCAGTTCTGGCAAACCGACCGCGAACACCGATTCAAACAGCTTTTCATCGGTCGACGCGAGCAATTCTTCCATGAAGGACGTGGTTGACTCGCCAGCGGAGATTCCACTGACCGATAATACGCCGGGATCTTCACCATAGCCCGTGCGGCGGATCTCGTATTCGCGGCCCTGATGTTCGACTCGCAACAGTCCCGATTGAGACTCGCGTCGCGATTTCTTTTTGTTGGGCAGCAGATGATCATCGGCAGGATATCCGTAAAGAACTCCGCGGATGAATCGCAGTAGAGTCGTCTTGCCGGCTTCGTTCGGACCGTAGAACACCGTCAGTCCGTTGGTATTCAACGGCTGCCGATAATTCTGCCACACTCCGAATCGATCGATCTCAATCCCGGTGATCCGCATCGGGATGTCCCTCCTTGATGATCACTGCCGCAATGCAGCCTGCCGTGCTCCAACCTCGAAGCTGCAGAATCACTTTTTGCCGACTGCCGACATCCACTTCCATCCGAGTTGCTGAGCCAAATCAGTGACCTCTTCAGGCACGACAGCCTCGGTCCAACGTTCGTGGCGTCCCGCCTTCAACATGTCAGCAACCTTGGCATCTGCCAGCCATTTGGTAAAAACGCCCGCTCCCGATGGAGCCCGTCGCTCTAATGCCAACAGGTATTCGGTCAAGACTTCCCGATGCGCCGGCTCGATCAATGTCAGATCTGGCTCGACTGCACGGACGCGATGGACATACCGGATTCCGTCGGGGTGATCACTGAGTTCCGTTAAGGCCTCGGCCAATTCATTGGCGGCATCGTCCGATTCCCAGCCGTTGGCTTCACCTGATGTGCGATCGAGTTGCCAGTCGACAATGCGCAACAGTTCACCTTTAACGGGCGCGAGGCGCTCCAACTGCGCCAGCATTCGTTCCAGCAATTCGTCACGCGTCCGACTGTGATCGATGGTCTGCGTCAGCCGTTCCCAGCGAACTGGGGCCAGCGTGATCAACGATTTCTTGGTCTTGCGGTGCGTGTCGACTTCCAGCAACGTGGCTCCGTGCGGACCACATTCTGCTAGGCTTGCGCCTTGAGCGGCTGCCTGAGCGTGAATATGTCCATCCGTCAGAGGCAGAGAATGTGTCTCGGTTCCCGCCGCACAAACCAGCCAATCCAGTGCCGCGAATCGGGCGGGAATCAACTGGGATTGCATCTGGCGTCCGGTGGCACGATCCGGCAACAACAATCCCACGACAAATGGACGCTCGCCGCTGCGATTCGTCCTGCCGCCGAGAATATTCAACAACTCTTCGGGCTCAACGGATGTATCCGACGCGACGGCCATGAATGTCGCCATCAAATGCCCACGATCCGTCAGGTCGATCGGTTCTTCGTCAGGGTCCGTAAAGATCGTCACGTTCGATGGCAGGCGAGGAAGTTCGAGCCAGGCTGAGATCGGATCCGTCTCGCCGGGAGTGACAAGGACGGGAATGTGCCGCTCGTCGAGCCGCGTGAATCCATCGCGCAATGCCACTTCCGCTGTCAGGCTGGAATAATTGGCATCAAACGTATTGCCTGTGATCAGCAGCGCATCGACATCTTTTTCGATGGCAATGGTGATCAGTCGCTCGAAGGCCGTCAGAGTCGCCGTCTCGACGATCTCACGAATTTCGTCGTGCAGATTGCCGGTCCCGCTGAGAGGGCAATCAATTCGCAGATTGGCGGCGTGCAGTAATCGAAGTGGCTTGGCAGCCATGGCATCCCTTCCGACGGGTCGATTAACCCAAATCATCCTGCGTCAGTCGACGTGCTTCAACGCATGGCACCGGCAGGATCAGCCTGAACGAGGCTTTCATCACCGCACGGTCCCTGCGCGGATCACCCGAAGTGTACTGTCGGCACATCTTTCGGAAAACCCCGAAAGGTCCCAAATCAGCCGAGGACACGACAATTCCGGCAGGTCATTGACGCGACTGAAGCATCTTCAAGTACAGCGATTCGACTTTGGCGCGAGCCCAAGGCGTCCGTCGCAGGAACTGCAGACTCGATTTGACCGTCGGATCAAACAGAAAGCACCTGATATTGATCAGCAGACCAAGTTCATCCCAGCCGTAGTGCTCGACGAGTTGTTCAAGCATCATGGCGAGCGTCACACCATGTAGCGGATTGTTCGGCTGATCAGGATTGTTCACAAGGATTCTCGGTCGGACTGCAATTTCTGCCGAATCGTAGATCACTGTGGGACGGGACGCAAATTGTGAGATCCGATTAAAGAAACTCTGCGGCAAATCCGGTCCGAAGCGCCGATATGAATTGTACGCTCTCCGCCCGCGAGGCGTTTCCGTTTTGGAGGGATCCGGCATGGACCGTCGCCAATTCTGTTGTCAACTATTTGGATCGAGCCTTGCGCTGACCGCGCTCACGAATCTGGCTCTCGGCGAATCCCCGCGCCTTCCATTCCCGGGCGGCGGTGGCGCGAAGGTGAAGTGGCAGAAGTCGCTTAAAACCGCACAAAAGCTGGCGATTCAGCAAGACAAGCCGATCATGATTGTGTTCGGCGCCACGTGGTGCACCTATTGCCACAAGCTGGAACGCGAAACGCTGGGTGAACGCCATACTGCGGCTTATGTTGATCGACAATTCATCCCTGTCCTGCTCGACTATAACAAGGATGCGAAAGCCGCTGAGATCCTGGAGGTTGAGCGACTGCCTTGCACGATCATTTTGACTCCGGAGGCAGACCTGCTCTTGAAGCTGGAAGGATTCCGGGAGCCAAAGGACTACCAGGCCAGCCTTGCAACAGCCCTCCAGAAGCGCAATGAAATCCAGCAGGCGAAAGCCACGGCGCCAACACGCTGATTGGATGTCGTCCCATGCATTGTTCGAGGCTCGGCGTCGCATTAACTGCAGGTTTTCGGTAGCGTCCACGCGATGCTTTTATCCGCTCTGATGCTTCAGAGCCCGCGTCGACGTCAGCGGTTGCATAAGCCCTCTCGCTGGTTGTTTTGCCGTAACTGCCCGTGTTCGTTGAACACAGTGAAACTGGCTAAACACGCCCTGAATTCTGCGATTTCTCGTGCATTTTCCAATGCAACAGCCAACTTGGATTTGTTGCCACAAGCCATTGTTACTGAACACGTTTGCATGTTGCGCTGGCAGTCGAATCATCAACCAGGAGGGTTGGGCAGACCCTGCGGGCTTGAAGTCCGATTGCACCATCGCTAAGACATCATCATCCAAAACGACGTTGGACGTGTTTTGTTCCTTGTTCATGTGAACGACAAGGTGACTAAAGCTCGAAACCCGTTCCCTCTGGGAACAACAATTCGACGCCTTCGACTGCGGCGGACGCCCTCAGCGAGGCATGGCATCCACGGTTGGATGTCAAACCGGCGGCAAACTGGGGCACATGGTGAGTTCCCCGCTGGCTGAAAGTTCTCCTGCGATTGATTGACAACAAATCAGCGCACGGCGGTGATTCTGCCGTCTTGCGAAACAGACAACTTGAGACGCATACGTTTCTAATTAGTTCGGGTGGCATCGCCTGGTATTGCGCCCTGGTCCTTTGCCAATTCTGGCAGAGAGCAGTGCCGTATCAGGTTCCCTCCGGCGCAGATCGAATTTCTGCAGATTGCATGATCGATCTGCCACGACGAAATGTCAATCCTCACACGAAGCGACAAGGCGGTCGGAACCGGTCTTGTACGCCGGGAATGTACCGGTACGTAAAATGTATGGCTTTGACTATGTAACACACTTATTACGACATGTTATTTACATGTGTGTTCTTAAAAACAGACTCACGCCCTGTTGACGATTGAATTGACACCAATAGAGTAGTGGTAGTGTAAGCTTCACCGCGAGGCTTACGGATCGTGTGCTTTAAAAGGAGTGATTGTGGTTATTTTGCGATTGGCACTGATGTCTGTGGTTTGCATGGTGTGCGTGTCGTCCGTTGAAGCCCGTGGCGGGCGACGGATGATGTATCAACCCGCCTACACGCCCTACTACACGGTCGCCGCTCCGGCCCCTGCTGTTCCAGTAGTACAGCCAGCGACAACGACAGTCGCCACGCCCGCGAACACGATTGTGCAGACGAGTGTGACAGAAACCGCCAGTGCAGTAACCCCAGCGAATGCCACCTCGACAGCACCGGCACCAAAGCCGGCTGCCGTTGGAAGTGCTCAGTGGAAGGCCGAGCAAAGTGCTCGCATGGGAAGCGTTGCTCACATCGGCGGTGGATTCGGTGGCGGGAGCCACGAAGGCAACGGATTTGGCGCCACGCCCGATCAAGCCATTCACAACGCCTGCTACTGGGGCCAGTTGACCCCTCTCGAAATCGGTGTCGCTCGCGGAGCCAATGGCTATTACGCCACAATCTTCTACCGATAGTTTGAACATGTTATATGTGTGAATAGTGTCACATGTGATATCGACAACGCGTGAGTGTTGTGCCTGCATTTTGAAGGAACGCGTTGCCATGTTCGCACGGCGACGCGTTCCTTCTTGCTTTTTATCGCAGGTCTGCCGCCACTCTAACCGTCTCTCGGCCCAAGCAGTGACGGGATCTCGACGAACGCTTGCTGCGGTTTGGCGGCGGGGTAGGATGAGCCACCACGGATACTTCTGGAACGTCATTTGAATTCTGAGGTCCACAATGCGTGGTCGTTTCGTTGCGATCTGCGGTTTGATCTTGATTCTGGCTGCCGAACCGATGCGAGCCATCGCGGAGGCGCCAAAGTTCGAGCAACTGGATGAGGACGTACGCAAGGCTCTGCAACAATGGGAGGTTCCCGGAATCGCCGTGTCTGCCATCAAAGATGGCGAGACCGTATTGACGCGCGGATTTGGTGTTCGAAAGGCGGGTGATTCCACTCCGGTCGACGACCGAACTCTGTTCGCCATTGCATCCAACACCAAACAGATGACGGCCACACTGCTCGCCACATTCGTCGATGAACGACGGATACGGTGGGATGACCGTGTGCAAAACTATTTGCCGGAGTTACAACTCGCCGATTCGTACGCGAGCCGCGAACTGACGATTCGCGACCTGCTTTGCCATCGAAACGGCCTGCCAGACTACGGTGGCGACATCATGTGGTGGGGCGCCACCAATGATCGCCGCGAGGTTCTACGGCGCGTGCGGTTCGTGCAACCCTCTTCCAGTTTCCGCAGCAAGTGGGCCTACCAAAACACGATGTTTACGGCGGCGGGTGAAATCGCCGCCAAACTGAGCGGCGAATCATGGGACGCAACGATCCAGAAGCGGCTGTTTCGCCGTATCGGCATGAACGACACGCTGACCAGCACCCATCAATTGGCCGGCCAGAGCAACGTCGCGACTCCACACATGCGCGTTGCAGGAAAGGTACAGATCATCGACTGGCGCAATCTGGATAATGGCGGACCGGCCGCATCGGGGATTTCCAATGCGCACGACATGGGAATGTGGATTCGTTGGTTGGTCAACGAGACGAAGGTCGATGACAAACCCATCGTCAACCTGACATCGCTACGGGAACTTTGGGCACCGCAGATGGTGATGACCGTGAGCGAGAGAGATCGTTCGCTCTATGGAACTCACTTTCGTGCCTATGGACTGGGTTGGCTGATCCGTGACTATCATGGGTTCCAAGTGCTGTGCCACGGTGGTTGGGCGGACGGAATGCTGTCCTTTTCTGTTATTGTTCCCGAACGGAAAGCCGGCGCGGTAGTGTTGACGAACCTGCACAACCGTGACCTGTCGGTACCAATGGCCTACCGGATCCTCGACGAATGCCTCGGTTTGCCGCCGAAAGACTGGGTTAGTGAATATTGGAAGACTCTTCAAGAGCGTGAGCAGAAGCAGGCTGACGAATTCCGGCAACGCGAGGCCGAACGGCACAAGGACACGAAGCCGTCGTTGCCATTGACCGAATTTGCCGGCACATACGCGAACGATCTGTACGGACCGATCGATGTCAAGTTGGAGAATGATCAGTTGCGACTGCGACTCTCGGCGTCACCCACGATGATCGCCGACTTGAAGCACTGGCACCATGACACCTTTCGCGCGATATGGCTCGACCCTGTCGCTGAAACAACCTTCGTCCATTTCTCGCTCAACGAGCAGGGGCAGGTATCCGAGGTGAAGTTTCCGATGTCGGATTTTATCGATCCGTCGACTTACTCATACAAACGACGCGGGCCTTGACCTCAGAGCGAACCTTTTTTGATTTCCGTTGTCATTCGGATGAAAACACGGGACCAGATGGACCCATCGCAATTCACGCTAGAACCTCGGAGGTTATCGGAACTGCATACTCATTGGCCTTTGCCACACTGATCGCTGAACAACTGGAACGATTTGTCTCACTGAACGCCTACCAACTGGCCGGACACGTGACGAACCTCGACTTTTGGATCTCCGAAGCGGGCCACGCACTCAAGGTTCTCGACGACTATGAGCCCCGGTTTCTGAATTTGAAAGAAGGCGAATCGCGGTATGTGGAATCACACCATGTCACTGTCTCGTGCCCATTCGTTCGAGATGCACGTGCGAGGCCCGCGCCTCCAAAACGGATCTCGCACCGAGAACTGCACAATGCGCGACGTGCCGTTACAGAGCGCGACGTGCCGTTACAGATGCCGCTTATCGATTCCTGATTCGACTTCACTCCGAACGGCTGCTTGACGAGACACAATTGCGGACTATTTGTAAGCGATTGGATACGGGTATCGATCCAAAAGATCTGAACATCGAAGCTTGAGTGACAGTCGCCTTCGATCAGGTTGTGGGGCCATAGGTCCACGGATGGAATTCTTCGTCCCCGATTCCCTGGGCCTCGCTTTTCGTCTTCTTGCCGCTGGCAACCTCAATTACTTCTTCAAAGATTTCGCGGCCGACCTCTTCCAGGGACGCGCCGTCAAGGATTTTGCCGGCGTTAATGTCCATGTCGTCGATCATCCGGTCGTACATTGGCGTGTTGGTCGCGATCTTGATCGTCGGAACCGGTTTGCAGCCGAAGCAACTGCCCCGTCCCGTCGTGAAACAAACAACGTGAGTTCCACCCGCGACGAGTCCGGTGACGGACGCGGGATCGTAACCCGGCGTGTCCATGATGACGAACCCTTTTTGATCGATCCGTTCGCCGTATTGATAGACACCCCTCAGAGCCGAGGTGCCGCCTTTGGCGATTGCGCCCAGTGACTTTTCGTAGATCGTAGTGAGTCCGCCCTTCTTGTTTCCGACAGACGGATTGATGTCGATTCGCTGGTGGATCGACTACACTGCGAAGTTCGGCCAGCGAATTCGTTCGAGTAGCGCTTCGCCGATTTCGCGCGTCACCGATCGCCGGGTCAGCAAATGCTCGCCGCCATAGATTTCTGGCGTTTCACTCAGTACCGACGTCCCCCCGTGCGCCACTAGCATGTCGCTGCAATAGCCGAGCGCCGGGTTGGCTGTCGTCCCACTATTTCCATCGCTGCCACCGCATTCCAGGCCCAGCATCAGTTCGGACAGAGGAATTGGCTCACGCCGGGCTTGATTGATTTCAGGCAGCATTTCGCGAATCTGCGCGACGGCTCGCGCAACCGTTTTGGCAACGCCTCCCTGGTCTTGAATGTTCATGACCAGCGGTTGCTTCGGCGAGGGAGAATTGCCCAATTGCAGCAGGCCGCCGTTTTCCATCAGGAAAGACGCCTGCGCCGTTTCGCAACCGAGGCCAATTACGATATAGGCACCAATGTTTGGATGCCGCGCCACATTCGCCAAGGTTCGCGTCAATTGCTGATGATCGTCACCACCGTACTGAATGGCGCAGCCACCTCTGTGAACCAGGGGAACGACACCATCGACATTGGGAAATTGAGCCAGCAGTTCGTTATCAAACTTTTGAGCCGCATATTTCGATGTTGTCGCTGAACAATTCACGGTCGAAACAATGCCGATGTAGTTGCGCGTGCCAAACTTTCCGTTGGACCGTCGATACCCCTGAAACGTGCGACCGCTGATCGGCGTTGGCTCGGGCGGAACTTCTGAACAGAACGCATAATCAAGGCTCAGTTCACCCGCGTTCACATTGTGGACGTGGACCCACGACCCTTGTGGAATCGGTTGCGTCGCAAAGCCGATGGTCTGCCCGAACTTCTTGATCGGCTGACCTGCTTCAATGGGCTTGAGGGTGACCTTGTGGCCCATATCGATCGCTTCGCGCGTAAACAGTTCGCCCGTGCCATCGAACTGAAATGCCGCTCCCAACGGCACGTGTCGTGACGCGACCGCGATGTTGTCATCGACGTGCAACCGAATGAAAGGACGAGCGACCATGGCGGGCTTTCGATGAAGGTTCAGGCGGGATCTGGCGGAAGTATCAGCGCAAACGAATCAAATACTATTGTGACGGAGATCGCCAGTTGCGGCCATCTCCAAGCAGCAAATCATCGGCCGCACGAGGTCCCCAGGTGCCGGATCGGTACGGCTCGGGAACAGTCTTCTGGCGTTTCCACAGGTCAAGAATCGGGGTCACAAACTGCCAGGCGGCTTCCAATTCGTCACTGCGCATGAAAAGGGTGGAATCGCCGCGCAGGACATCCAGCAACAATCGCTCGTACGCTTCCGGCAACGGTTGAGTGAACGTCTTGTAGTTAAAATCCATGGTGACAGGATGAATCTGGTACTGCATTCCCGGCCGTTTTGTAGAGAACGACAACTTGATGGATTCACTGGGCTGGATGCGGAATACCAGTTGATTTGGTTGAGCCCCCACCAGCGCACAGATATCACCATCACATTCAACGGTGTTGAACAGATTCAGCGGCGGTAACTTGAATTGGATTGCGATCTCAGACACGCGCGACGGCAAGCGTTTGCCCGTTCGCAGGTAGAACGGAACACCGGCCCACCGCCAGTTGTCGACCTGTACCTTCATCGCGACGAACGTCTCGGTCCTGGAATCAGCGGGGATTCGCTCTTCGCTCAGGTAGCTAATCGCGGATTGTCCGTCGACGACACCTGCCGAATACTGTCCGGGAACGACCCACTTCGTGACGTCGCCCTTATTTCCGGGGCTGAGGGCCTTCAAGACTTTCAGTTTTTCGTCGTGCAGATCCTGAGCATTGAACAGGGCAGGTGGTTCCATGGCGATCAGGCAGAGCAACTGCAAAACGTGATTCTGCAATACGTCGCGCAAGGCACCTGAGTTGTCGTAATAGCCGCCGCGGCCGCGTTCCAAGCCCTGCGATTCAGACACCGTGATCTGCACGTGATCGACATGGTTACGATTCAGCAACGGTTCGAAAATCGAGTTACCAAAGCGGAATAGCAGGATGTTTTGAACAGTCTCTTTGCCAAGGTAATGATCGATTCGGTAGATCTGCTGTTCACGCAGCAATCGCCGCAGGTTGCCACTGAGTTCTTGAGCCGATGCCAGATCGTGGCCGAAGGGTTTTTCGAAAACAACGCGCAACCAAGTCTCATCATCGCGGCCCGGAATCATGTTGCTGAATCCCAGGTGTTCCACCGCCGGCAGGAACAAATCTGGCGATGTCGCCATATAGACAATCCGGTTATGGCCGGTGTCCTGTTCATTCTCGATTGCCTCAAGTTGATGCTTGAACTCGGTGTACCCCGTTGGTGACGCGATATCCAATTCACGGTAATACAACCGCTTGGCGAAGCGAGCCCACTGTTCAGGGGAGACCTTTCCGTCACGGACGCTGCCATTGACAGCTTCGTAGATCTCGTTGCGAAAGCTTTCGTCCGTTTTTTCACGGCGTGCGACACCCACGATCGGCGCTTGATCCGACAGATAGCCATCGTTCCACAGATCGAACAGAGCGGGCAGCAGTTTTCGGGCCGTCAGGTCGCCCGATGCACCAAAGATCACCACACTCGCAGTGACCGGATCGGGCCACACACGGCGACTATCAGGTTCGTGGAATTCCGCGGCGGTGTTGATGGGAGTAGACATCGCGACTTTCTCTCAGTTTTGACGAATTCCGTGGCTCGCGGCATCGTGAATCAGGAACCGTTTCAGTTGTCAGTTGGGATTCCGCTTCCCTGCCGCCATGTCATACATGATCAGCTCAAAGTTGTCTTGCCAGCAAGCGTTTTGATCAATCTGCCCTGATACGAATTCCGGTGAACCGAAGTACGTCTTCGATGGTTCGCGATTGCTGTGGGTTTTGGAATAATGCGGATTGGCCTGCGGTGGACCTGATTGCCAATACTCACCGAATTTCGAAGCATCCAATCGATCAATCACAATCGGCATAATCGTGACAGCTTCTGCATTCGGATTGAGCCGAACGACGCAACTACTTGTCAGATTCGAAATTTCCGCGATAAATGGATCGGTGATGGCACGCCGTGTGTAACGATCCTGCCTCCCATTCAACACTTTGCCCGATCCCGTCCAACTCTGCGGCTTCAGTTTGCCAAGTCCGATTTGCGGAAACGCCGATCTAGAATTAGAGATACGCATCCTCGGTGGACTCGTCACGCGCGTCTCGCCAGTTCACAGTTTAACAAACCGCGACTTTTGGCAGACTTTTCCGGAAGATTGGTTGCCCATCGTCGGTACGGTCCGAATAATTGTGGGATTGTGACACGATCGCCGCCGGCGACCGTGAACGGTCATTGGTGTTCGTCACAGCCGGAGTTCGACAGATGGCCCCGAACAAAAAATACCTGAGCCTTGAAGAAGCCGCCATTCAACTGGGTGTTTCCACCGACGAGTTGATCCGACTGCGCGAAAAAGGCGACGTGCGAGGTTTCGCCGATCGGGGCACGTGGAAGTTCAAAGCCGACGATGTCGCCGAATTCAAGCGTCGACGCCAGCCTGATTCGGATCCTGATCTACCGATCATGGACGAGGATGCTGACGAAGATTTGGCGCGTCAGCAGACGGTCATTCGTCGAGGAAACGACGTCGATTCGGACAGCGACGTTCGTCTTTCAAACGATGGGCCCAAGAAAAAGAGACTTTCAGGCAGTAGCGCCGATTTGCCTGCCATCGATTCACAGAAATCAGACAGTGACGTCCGGCTGGCGGATTCGGGCAAACGAGCCGCTGCGGATAGCGACAGCGACGTCAAACTGGTGAAGCCAAAATCGGCCATCAAGTCCGATTCGGACAGCGACGTCAGAATGTTCGACTCGCTGGCCCCCGAGTCCGACAGTGATGTGAAACTGCTGGAACCACATAAATCCTTGACCGATTCGGACAGTGACGTCCGATTGGCTCCTCTGATGAGTAGCGACAGCGATGTCAAACTGGTCGGCAAGAAAACACTGACCGACAGCGACAGCGATGTCAGCCTGATCCCGTCTCGGGGCAAGACCGATCCGATGAACGTTTTGGATGACGGCGGCCTGAATCTGAAAGATGGCGGATCGGCATTGCTGGACGGCGACGATTCTTCCATCACGCTTTCTGGTGACAGCGGCATCATGCTGGAAGCCGACAGTGGAATCACACTGGAAGGCGATAGCGGGATTCGGCTGGCGGGCTCCAGCGGCATCCGCTTGGGAGGCGACAGTGGAATTCGATTGGCGGACGAAAGTGGCGTGCAGTTGAAGAACCCCGCCGACAGCGGCATTTCGCTGGAAGGCGATAGTGGCATCCAACTGGCAGGCGACAGCGGAATCAGCCTGTCGGGCCCCAGCAGTATCAAAGGCCTGAAGGGCGGCAGCAGCGCGAAGGGCATGAAAGGCGGGAGTAGCGCCAAGGGGATGAAGGGTGGCAGCAGCAAGACCAAGGGTCGCGGCAAAGCCGACGATCTGGATGCCACCGCCCCGATGAATTTCATGAATCTGGAGGACGACGATGATCTGAGCAAGACATCGCCGCTGCTGAGTACCTCTGACAGCAGCGAAGGCAGCGTTGCCGATCTGGATCTGTTCGATGCCAGCGATACGTCAGAAATGGCATCGCTGGGTGATTCAAATCCGAACGTCGTCATGTTTGACGAAGACGAGGAGGCGGCACCGCCTGCCAAGCGTCCGCGTCAGAGAACGGTCGAAGAGAGTATCTTCGAGATGGAAGAGACGATCGACGAACCGCTGGAGGAACTCGAAGTCTCGGACGACGACTTGAGTGACGAAAGCGAGATCGATGATCTGGCCTTCGACGATGACGACGCTGATCTGGACGACAGCTTTACCGAGGGATCCAGCGAGTTCGGCACCAGCCGAGCTCAACGCGTCATGGCACCTCAGGAAGTCGAATGGTCCACGGGGGTGTTCTTGACGCTGATGGGATCATTAGCGTTTCTCGCCCTGGGTGCCTGGATGTCGGCCGATTTGCTGCGATTCGTCTGGGCTCAAAATGATCAAGCTCCGGTCGACCCGGCGCTTGCGGGACTGTTCGGTAGTCTGTGGAAATAGAGTCCCTTCGGTGCTGGCCCGGCTCGTCCAGCCATTTGTGTTGAGTGTGGATATCGGCAGAGGATTGCGCGGCTTTGTAATTCCGCGCCCCCTTACGTGTCATCTCACTCAATCACTATTCACTGACGAGCCTCGCATTTCCCCAATAGCCGAACTCCCATGACCAGCCCGTCGCCGCATTCAGTAACTCGATACGCGCGTCCTGACCAGCGAACTTGCTCAAGTCGACTTTAAACGTGCCCCAACCGTCGGGACAGGACTTGGGACTGACATCTTCGCGAAGCAACTGTTCGCCGTTCGCGCGGATGACCAAGCGCCAGTCACCGCGCGGATCGTGACCAACATCGACCAACAACGTTGTCTTCTTTCCCGCGGGGATCGGGAATTTGCCACTCAGCACACACGGTTTGTCCTGTGCCACGGGATGGGTACGCAAGACCCCGACGCGACCAGCGTGTTCTTTGATGATGCCGACTCCCTGTTCACCTGAAGCACTGGTCGAGAAACCAGGCAGAATCTCATTGACGACTGCGGGGAACTCGTCGGGCTTGGTGGTCTCAACTGGAACAACTGCACCCGCGCCGGCCAATTTGCGAGCCATTTTGTCGCTGGGATGCTTATCCAACGAGATGAACGCAAACAGGTCGACGATTTCTTGAGGTGACAGTTGCTTTTCCAGTTGCTCAGGCATCAACGAGATTTCGCTGACACTCAATTCATCGATGTCCGCACGAGCAACGACTTCCTGTTTGCCACCCTGAACCTTCAGAACGACTCGAGCAGGGCTGTCTTCAGCAAGTAATCCATTCAGCACCCGACCGCTGGTCGTGATCACTGTGTAAGACCGATATCCTGCCCCGATCACGAGGCTTGGATCAAAGACGTTTGAGAGAAGTTGATTGAAATCGTTGCGACCGTTCAATGTGATATCAGGTCCAACTTCGGCTCCTTCACCATAGATCTTGTGACACTGGCCACAAACCTTTTTGAACGCTCGTTCGCCCGCAAATGGATCGCCCGGTGTCTTGCGAATCAGTTGCCGCATCCCAGCGACATATTGCTCACGATCGGGATCGCGTCCATCTCGGACTTGTCCCCAGTTCGATGCCAGCAACTTGACCAATTCCGCATCCTTCAATTCTTTCAATCTGCGGGCTTGATTGAGATTGATCGCAGTGGCGGGAACCTTTTTCTCGCCGATTGCGACAAGTAACAGCTTGGCCCAACTGGCTCGTTGCGTCATCAGCTCAATGACACGAGGCTGCAATTCCGGGTTGAATTTTCCATACCGCGCAAGGATTTCGGTGCCGACACGCAGCTCGTCGAGCTTGCTGAGCGATGACACGATTTGCGCTTTCATCTCGGTCGGAGTCGACGCCAGATCGAGCACCTTGGTGACCGCGTCGATCACTTCCGTATCCCGTGCGGCAACCAGCGCATTCAGCGCAGCCAATCGGACATCTTGTGCGGTCTGGTCAGACGAAAAAACGTGTCGAACAGCATTCAGTCCCGCGGGATCATTCCAACTGGTACTGAGAAAGGCGCTGGGCAGATACATGGGTGACGATTTGTCACCTGAAAGAATCCGTTGTAATAGCGGTCCCAACGTGCCTTTTGTCGCAGCAAGTTGTTCGGAATTCAGTTCACGGTTCTGTACTTTGGCGGTCAACTGCTCGATCCCTTGAGCTGCCGTATCAGGCTTCCAATCAGCCAGCAACTCAAGCACGCGAGCAATCGGTGTCGAATCATATTGCTTTCGGCCGAGCAGCCGATCAACGACGCGCGGCGTCAGGGACATCAGGGCCACATTTTCTTTCATCGCCGGGCGGCTTAGTTGAGTTATGAATTGATCGGCATGCGATTCGAGATACGGATGCAGGTTTTGCCAGACGAGTCGTGACAGAACGGCATCGTCTTGAGCCACAGACAGAGCGTCGGTCAAGATATTGAAGTACTGATCAATCTGGACCTCGGAAGCGGCAGGCTCTCTTTTGGAGTGCATCAGCTTTGATGCGGCAATGACCGCTTGAGCCTGCTCGCGCGGGTTCTTCCGGTCCCAGCCAGCGGCCCTTAATCCATCAAGCGACGCCCCGGCGACAGGGTGGTCGCCCAAGTGGCGAATTCGCCAGGTTCGTGATCCGGGATCTATGTCGAGTGCGTCCCATTCACCGGCTCTGGCTGCCTGGGGCACCGAAAGACCAGTCAGAGTCATGAGGGCCCGTCGGCGCTGTTCTGCGCTGGTACTTGGCCCTTTCAATCGATCAATCAGCAACTGAGCAACAGCGTCTGTGTTTCGTTCCTGTAACAATCGCCGCGCGGAGTCACGAATAAAATCATTTCCCGCCGCCAGACGGTCGACCAATTGCTGGTCCGATTCTCGCGCCAGATTGAAATCTTTCGGCATGCGTGGCGTTTCCTGATAGCGAACTCGATACAGTCGGCCCTTCAGCCGATCGATCCCGCCGGGATCGCGGTTCGCATCCTGATAGCAGTGATAGCGATCGTACCAGTCGAGCACATACAGGCTGCCATCCGGCCCGGTCTTCTGTACGACGGGCATAAACCAGGCATCATTCGCCGTCAGAAAATCAGGCTCACCGAATCCCTGGTACGTGGCGCCCTTCGATTCGACGCGGTCGACGTTAATGCAGCCTCCGTGAATGTTTCCCATATAGAGCTTGCGACGGAATTGCTCCGGATACGCATCGCTGTCAAAGAAATGAATGCCGCAATAGGCGGCCTTCTGATGCTTGTGCTTGACGATCGATTCGATCTTCCAAGTGAACGGCGGATAAGGACCGCCTTGACGGTGGTAGTAGCCTGTTTCGATCAGGTGCCAGAGGTGATCGATGACGCAGGCTGAGATAAACGCTTCACCGTCGTCGTTAAACGCGATCCCCCAGGGGTTGCTGGTCCCCTCGCAAAACACCTGGAATTCACGCGTCCGCGGATGAATGCGAAACATGGCGCAAGTCAGTGGCCAACCAGGATGCTGCTCGTTGTAATTCGGATTCGTTTTCGAATAGCGAACATGCGAAAAGTTGAACACTCCGTTCAGTCCGTACAGCCAACCATCGGGCCCCCAGGTCAACGAGTTCGGCAGTTCGTGAGTGTCGGTGCGACCGAAGCCAGTGACGATCACTTCTTGTTTGTCGGCCTTTCCGTCTCCATCGGTGTCCTGCACGAACAGAAGATCGGGTGAATTCGCAATCCAGACTCCGCCGTGTCCAACGGCAATACCGCTGGGAATATTCAGTCCTTCCATAAAGACACTGAATCGATCAGCTTTCCCATCGCCGTCCGTGTCTTCGAGAACCGTTACGCGATCGCGACCAGGCCCCGGTTCGCGTCGCGGGTACTCCAAGGATTCTGTAATCCAAAATCGACCTCGTTCGTCGATGGTCATCGCGACGGGATTGACGATATCCGGCTCGGCCGCGACGACTTCGACCTGAAACCCTTTCGGGACGGTCATGAGCTTGGCAGCGGTGACCGGATCGCGCGGATCATTTGGCGGCTTGTCTTGCGCATGTGGAATCAGCGGCTGCTTGTTCTCTTGCCCAAACAATCCCGGCCTTGCCGCTTGAAATACGACAAGGGCCAGTAAAACTCGCAGGGAAATCTTCATGCAGATCGATCCTCGCATGTCAGCAATTCAGGATAATTGACCAAGAATGTGTTGTTTCAAGCATGCCACGCTACCACAAGGCAACCATCTCGTTCAAAGGTCCGCCTGGACATTTCGGGTTGAGACCGACGTCTGAATGACGCGGGCCCATGGAAGCGGACCGCGATCACGGCAGGGTTACCACGATGCGAAGCGAACGAGGGTAGAACGTAATTTCCGGATTGACCACAATAGGATGCGGTGAAACGAAGCTCCAAATTTCAGTCCACAGTCCTTTAGCATACGCAACACCGCAGTCGACAAGGTTCCGACATGCCGATCTCTGCAACACACATCGAATCCGCAATCAAACACCTGCACGGGGTTGACCCTGTCATCAGTCGATTAATCAAACAAGTGGGACCGTTCACGCTGAAGTTGAACCGTGATCGATTTGGAATGCTGGTCCGTTCGATTCTGTCTCAACAAATCTCGACCAAAGCCGCACGCTCGATCTGCTTGAAGCTCAATGCTCTCATTCATCCGCAGCCGTTGTCGGCCGATGTGATCAACAAACTGACCGACGAGCAACTGCGATCCGCCGGCCTGTCCCGACAAAAGGTGTCGTACATCAAAGATCTGGCAGCGCACGTGCTAGATCAACGACTGCGTCTCGAACGGATCGGACGCCTGTCGGACGAAGACGCGATCACCGAGCTGATTCAAGTGAAGGGAATTGGTCGCTGGACGGCACAAATGTTCCTGATTTTTTCGCTGGGACGGTTGGATGTTTTTCCGCACGACGACCTTGGCGTCAGGTCTTCCATCAAGGAATTGTACAAGTTGGACGAACTTCCCGGTAAACACCAAAGCCACGCGATCGCGGCATCGTGGAAGCCGTACTCGACAGTTGCGTCGTGGTACTGCTGGCGACTGATCGACCTGAAGAACGATCCCAAGTTGGATGCCAGTTAGTCTCCCGTTTGAGCATCAAAGCAGACTGAAGCGACTGCGAATTCGAACTCTCATCGGTTATCATGGATGACTCGCCCAGAGCGACGAATCGGATATTGCTGTTGAACTTTTGGAGTGGAAAGGGGCTGGATGGCCACGACGGGATTGAGCAAGAAGCAGTTGGACGACCTGCGACAATATGATTCTCCGACGATCTGCAATGCAGTCGAATTGTGGGATCTGCGACCACGCAATACGGGCTACATGAACGCGTCGATCAAGGCCTGTTTCCCGAAGTTTCCACCGATGGTCGGCTATGCGTTGACCTCAACTTTCCGCAGCATGGCACCCCCGCGAGGTGGCGATGCGTACGGAAGCATTGGTGCTCAACTCGATGCCTTCGCCGATATTCCGGGCCCGCCGGTTATTGTGTTTCAAGACTTGGATGAGCCCTGCGCCTCGGCCACGTTCGGCGAAGTGATGTGTTCGACCTACAAACGATTTGGCGCACAGGGACTGATCACGTCGGGCACGGGACGCGACCTCGCTCAGGTCGAAGGTTTAGGGTTCCCCGTCTTCACGAACGGAGCAATTGCGGCTCACGGTTACTGTCACATCATTACGATCAACGGGCCGGTCACGGTCGGTGGCATGGTGATTTATCCGGGCGACCTGATTCACTCAGATCTGAACGGAGTGAGCACGATTCCGACCGAGATTGCGACCGAGGTTCCCGACGTTTGCCTTGAGATTGCCCGTGCCGAGGCGATCGTCCTCGACTATTTGAAGCAGGAAGATGTCAATGTTGCCGGTTTCAACGCGGCACGCAAAGCCTGCGGCGAGGCGATCAATGCACTGGGCAAACGTCTGCGAAAAGCCTGAACTTCATGTCCGATGATTCTGGAATACTGTCCTACCACGTCGAGTGGTTTGTAAGCCAGACGGCGTTGTCTGACGTCACCATCCGAATTGGTGGCGGAAAACTACTCGGCGTGGAACAGGGCCGAACCGACGACGCGATCGACTTGGGATCTGTCGCGCTGATCGACGGACTGGTCAACGTGCATACACATCTGGAATTCAGCTGTCTGACGTCTCCTATTCCACCGTCCGGACGGTTCACTGATTGGATTCGTGCGGTGATTCAACACCGCGGCCAATTTCCTGACGACGTGGCAGACTCGATCCAGTCAGGGATTCGCGAGAGTCTTCAGTCGGGCACGACGCTGGTCGGCGAAATTGCCACCCGCGGGTGGACCAGAGCCGACTATGATCAACATTCCTTTTGTGGCGTCGTCTTCCAGGAACTGCTGGGATTGTCGCCTGAACGTGTTATCGCTCAGCGCGAACTCGCCAGTTCGCACGCTGTTACAACCGACGGTCGAGTTGAATGGGGTTTAAGCCCTCATGCGCCTTACAGCACTCACCTGGACCTTGTCCGACATGCGGTCCAACTGGCGCAAGAACGAAACTGCGGCGTGGCGATCCATCTGGCCGAAAGTCTCGGTGAATTGGAATTGATGTCACAGGGAACGGGTGAATTTCGCGAGTTCCTCGAATCGTTGAACCTCTGGCGCGACGACCCTGGGCAGTTCGGCCGTAGTCCGACGGATTATTTGAAAATCCTGTCCCAGGCGCCGCGAGCATTGATTGTGCACGGCAATTACCTGACCGATCAGGAACTGACGTACCTGGCATCCCAACCGCAGATGACACTTGTCTATTGTCCGCGAACCCACGCGTCGTTCCGACATGCACCACACCCGTGGCGGCGAGCGGTCGAGCTGGGCGTCAACGTGGCCCTGGGGACCGATAGCCGCGCATCGAACCCTGATCTGAGTCTCTTTTCGGAACTGCAGTTTCTCGCGAGCCGTCATCCCAGCCTTCCGCACGTCGAATTGCTCCGACATGGCGCATCGAATGGCAGGCGAGCCCTTGGATTCGAAGCTGGCAACAATGCCAACCTGACACTTGTCCGACTGGCAGACGCGGCCCGACGGCATGCCGAACCGAAACTGTTTCATTCAGACAACGAAGTCTGCGGCACAATGATTGACGGATGCTGGGTTTGGCAAGATTTGTGACGGCAGAAGGATGTCACCAGAGCGAACGCATCTGTTTGAGCGATTCGATCAAATAATCGATCTGTTCCAGCGTGTTATACAAGTGGCACGACACCCTCAAAAACGATTGGCCACCGCATTCGGCGATCGGCACTTCAATTCGGGTGCGATCCCACAGTTCCTTCTGCAGCCGATGCATTGTATTGGGTTTGGGTCGCTTATAGTCACTCGGCGGCATCGGTACCGCGATCATTGATCCGTACCAGTCGATCGAATCGGGCATCCACGCACGAGTTTGAAAGAGTTGTTCAAGCTTGTGTCGAGCGACCTGCGCCATACTGTGCGTGTGCTGTCGGAATTCTGGCAAACCCGTTTGCTGCAAAAAATCAATCGCTGCCGGAACCGCCAGAAACGGAGCTGGATCGCGTGTCCCCAGCCAGTTCAACTGGTCCTGCCAGCGTTCTTCGCGACCTCCCAGACTGCGACCCCAACTCGTCATGTGTGGTTGCAGCTGCTGCTGTCGCGATCGCTTCACATACAAGAAACCCGCTCCGCATGGAGCACTCAGCCACTTATGCAGGCTGGCGCAATAGAAATCGCAACCGATTTCTGTCAGGTTCACGTCGCGCATGGCAATCGCATGCGGTCCATCGATGCAAACAGGAATCTGCCGTTCACGTGCCTGACGACAAATGTCATCGACTGGAAGCACGGTTGCTGTCGGTGAGGTGATGTGACTGACGACGATCAACCTGGTTTTGTCGGTGACGGCATGAAAGATTGGATCGACGACGTCGGCCACCTGTTCGATGTGTCCGGCATCGGGAGGTGAAGTACCCTGCCGATTAGCCCAGCCTTTACCCAGCCGAGCCGTGACGACTTTTGCGCCGACTCGTTCGCACATTCGCCGCCAGATGCGAAACACCGCACCGTATTCGTGGTCGTTCAGCAGAACCTCGTCGCCGGGCCGCAAATCGATATTCTCGGCGACCACATTCATGGCCACCGTGGCGTTGTCGACAAATGCCAGATCGCGCGGCTCGGCACCAATCAGCCTGGCCAACGGCAACATGGCGTCGTCCAGTGCCGAGTCCATCTGGCGGAGGTAAAAGTCCATCGGCTGAGATTCGAGTCGCCGCGACCACTGCTCGCGGGTTTCCTGAACGATGCGAGCCGCGGGACCGAAGGAACCGTGATTCAGATACGTGACATCATCGGGGATCGACCAGGCACTACGCGGAGGGATCGTAATACTCAAACCGGCAGCCCTTCCTGAGCTTATTCGTGAGAATGTGACGCGTCGGGGTATTGCCCGTCACGAACTTCCTGCAAGTAACGATTCGTCGCTTCGAGCGCCACCGAGTGCAAGTCGGCATACCGCTTCAAGAACTTGGGCTGGAACCCCTTGGTCAGGCCAAGCATGTCGTAACTGACCAGCACTTGTCCGTCGCAACCGGGTCCCGCCCCAATACCAATTGTGGGAATGGAGAGCGCGCTCGTGATTTTTTCCGCAACCCCACGCGGCATCAATTCCAGCACGATCGCAAACGCTCCGGCCTCTTCTGCCGCTTTCGCATCGGCGAGCAACATTTCTTCATCACGCTGAACCCGCGACATGCCGCCCAGCATGCGGACAGATTGAGGTCTCATTCCCACATGTCCCATCACGGGCAAATCGGCCTGGGCCAGCGCACGGATCGTGGCCGCCTGATGCACGCCACCTTCCAGCTTCACGGCACCGGCACCCGTTTCTTTCAGAATCCGCCCTGCGTTCTCGACCGCCTGGGCTGGGCTGACCTGGTAAGTCATAAAAGGTAAATCGACGATGACCAGGGCACGCTTTACCGCGCGAGCGACGATTTCACCGTGATAGATCATCTGTTCCAGGGTCACCGGCATCGTCGTCGATTTTCCCTGTACGACCATCCCCAGCGAGTCGCCGACCAGAATGGCATCGACCCCGGCTTCGTCGAATAGACTGGCAAAAGTATACTCATAGGCCGTCAGAACGGTCAGTTTCTTGTCGCGTCCCTTGCTGGCCGCAAATTTGGGCACAGACATCGGACTGTTCGAAGCAGAATTCGCACGAGGCTCAGACATCGCGAAAAGCATCCTGTCGTCTAAAGCGCAGTTGTTGTCTCAGCGGATCAGCAGCGTTTGATCTACCATCAATCAAGTTGCGACACCTTGGCGCCATCAATCGTCCATTCGACAATTGATTGGCCAAAAGGTTCGCCAGCCAAGTCTAGCTGCTGAGTCAAGATTCGAGGAGCGATCAGGATCATTCCAGTTCGCACTGCTTGGCAATTTCGCGATATTTTTCCTTGGCACGTTCAAAAGTCTGTCGCGCTTCGTCTCGTTCTGCCTGCGAGATATTTTGCTCGCGATTTCGCCACAATTGTTCAATCGTCTGTTCACACCAGCGAGCACTCGACTTGGAAGCACGAATCGGCTGTCCCGCGACGAGGACGTTCACCGGATTGGTATGCAGTTGAGGAAACTGCCGTAGCGCCAGCCAGCTACTGTGTTCCACAGGGATGTCAAATTTGAGGTGATGTTGTGCCCCATCGGCGGGCACATCCTGTTTCGCTGCCACCTTGCCATTCATTATGATCTCGATCACTCGTTTGCCACCGGCTTGCAACTGTTCCAACCGAGGCCCATGCAGATCAACGGTATCACCGACCAGTTGCGCACCTGCGACGGGAATGTGTGTACCTTGGGCGATCGAGATGGGCGTCTCGGGCGCAAAGCAGACTGTTGCCTGCACAATCACTGTTCCCATCGCCGGCAGTTTGACGTCCGCAAATCCTGGACGAATATCGTTCACGCGGAAATCCAAAGCGTGGGCAAACCCATCGGACACGTACGATCGCCCTTGCGCCAACGCTCGACACCAATCGGTGAAATCAAGTTTTGCGCTTGGCTTGTTCGACTCTGGGGTGTCTAACTGAACATAGACGCGGCCTTGACCGACCCGACGACTGCTCATGCAGGGGAAATCGGTCTCACCACTGACCTTGAGCGGAAAGCCACAATTCAAGATGTGGTACCAGGTGTTCCATTCCTGAATCCGTCGCGTGTCCATCGCGCTGATGAAATCGCACACGCCTTCTGCAGCCGTCACGCAGATTTCCATCGCTCCCACGCCGTTCATCTCCGGGATGGCAAGATTCGGCAGTTGATCTGCCGCTCGTTCATGACTGGCTTTCAGTTCCACTTCGTCGAGTTGTTGATCGCGATCTTTGTCGACCATGTCAAACGGTTCGGGCAACAGGGCGGATGATGCCTCCCTTCGCGACAACCGCTGATTGACATCACCGTCGTAGCGCGACAGCAATCGCTTGGCGGCGGGTGCGGGTTCGACCGCCAGACCACTGGCTGAATGGGCGTAGCCAGTGACGCCTCCTTGAGCCTTTGCCCAGCGCATCACGGGCGTCGTCCAGGTTGGCCAGCCCTTCGTTTCGGTTCCATCAGAACCGGGATAGGTCTGGTCCTGCAAATTCAACAGGCAGACGTGCCCCAATGCCTGTGATCCAAAGCCGCTGATTTCCAGGTCGTACTTCAGCAACGTCAGATCCTGGCTGACGTCGTGCGGCTTGGCAGCGAAGAATTGTCGCTGGTGACGATAGCACGGCCCCCACGTCAGGACGCAGCCGACATTTAGTCCTTCGCCTTTGACTTGCCGGAACATGTCCTCGGGCAAGACACCTTCCGTCGGATGGGTGTAATGAGCACACCCCGCAGCGTGGATGTGGTGATCGCCTGAATAGAATCCGAACTGTTGGGAGTTGACCCATCTAGACAATTTCACAGTCAGGTTTGGCTCGGTCGCCTTCCTGGCGGATGGATCAATGTTGGGTTCATCAACATGCAATTTCTGTTCGCGATTCCAGTATTCAGGACCACGTCCGGTTTGAATTGTGAAATCACCGGGCGGCAGCAGGATTGTTTCCCCATCGGCGCGATAGATCTGCGGCTGGAAGAAAAAGTCGGGCGCCAACCGCTTCGCCTGTGGCGGCAAAACATGCCGTTGCTGATCACGAATCAGCAACGCCGCGGTCGTCGGCGTTCCATCGTCGTCTCGTATTGACAGCCGTACAGGGATCGCGGGCTTCACTTTGAACAGGATTGGGACTTCGCCACGAGATCCCAGGTCTTGTTCACCTTGCCCCAGATCGAATCCGATCGTGGCTTCCCGCTGCCCCGCTTCTGTACTGAGGATCAAGGCGATGGTGTACTCGGCCTCCAGACCACTCAGTCTGTCTGTCAATGGAGGCTGGTTGGCCATTTCGACTGCCAGAAAACGTCCGCGATCGGCACGCTTGTTTTCGTTTTCGATTAGTTCCAATGACTGCTGACGCTCCATGCTCAACTTGGCAACGCCCGCGTAGACGGCTCCCGCCTGTGGACTGCTGATCCGTAGGCGCCTTGTCGCGGTACTGGCGTTCAACACCTTGACGAGCACTGGTGTGAATCCAATCTGTTGCAATACTGCAGCAGCCGGTCCGCGCGCCACCTTCACACGTTCTTCTGGATTGATTTCAACAACCAGCAGGACACTCGTATCCAGATGCTTCTGTATTTCACCTGCATCGTTACCGTCGATCGCGCGCTCCAACGGGTGTCGGACGGAGTCGGGCAACGGTGTCCCCAGCGAGGATAGAGCGGACACGACTCGTCGTGCATTCGCCGCCAGCGGCTGCCCTTCGACGACGACCTTGGTCACAGTTGGACTGCTGTCCTCAGCCGCGGGACACGACTGTCCCGTCCAGAGCACCGCGCCAATAACGACCAGCCGCATGATATTTCTGCTGGAAGACACGACCTCATCGGAAAAGTCACCGCCCATCTTGTCACTCCGCTACGCGAAACCTCTGCAACATTTCGACCTGGCGAAACCTTACCGGCATTAGCGGAGAACCGGTCTTCGCCTGTCGCAAGCAAGAATCCGCCCGCACGGTGAGTCACCGAAGTTGTCAGACTGTACGGCATGAGCCGCCGATCTTTTAGGGACGCCACCACAATAATCAATTCTTTCGCGACATTCGCTGACATTCAGGACACCCCGCAGGGATGGATGGATCCGCCTTAGACATGCGGTCAACGAATTCGAGACAGCGCCATCCCCGGAGTTCTGCATGAAGCGATTTTTCCGCCTGTTTAGTCGTCTGAGTTGTCAACAGCGAGCCAATGGCATGTCGGCGACAGTTGCTATTGCGGCTGTGCTGTTTCTGCATCTGGAGAGCTCACCCATTCCTGCTGGCGCCGATGTCGCACGTCGTCCTTCGGCGAACCGCCCATTTGTCATTGCGACGGCCAAACCCGAACAAACCAAAGCGGTCGTCCAGACGGCAGAAGTGGCGACGGATCTCACACCAGATCAATTGCTGCACAAAGACCTGCTCGAAAAGATTCGATTGATCGAACGTGGCATCGAATTCTTGTCCAAAATGCCTGACTACACGGCTCAGTTCGTGAAACAGGAACTGGTTAACGGCGATCTGCTGGACGAACAAGAAATGGAAATGAAAGTTCGTCATGCTCCTTTCAGCATCTATCTGAAATGGGTCACGGGTGAGCAAGGACGCGAGATCCTGTTCGTTGACGGTGCGCATGACGGCTACATGAAAGCTCACGGCGGCGGCTGGAAAGCAAGGTTGCCAACCGTTTCATTGGAACCCACAAGCAGCATTGCGATGGCAGAATCACGCTACCCGGTCAACAAAGCGGGTTTGTTGGAATTGGCCAAAATGATGCTGGACGTTCACCGTCTGGATCTGGAGCAAAAACGAATCGCGCGTTGTGAGAAACTCGCGGACCAGATGTTTGACGAACGTCCCTGCCATGCATTCCTGATCGAATACAAAGATCGCAAGTCGTCGGAACAGTACCGCAAGTCGATTTCGCTGATCGACAAAGAATGGTCAATCCCGGTGTATACGCGGAACTTCGGCTGGTTGGACGGGCAGGTTCCTGCGGACGAAGAACAACATGACACCGCTTCGCTAATCGAATTCTACAGCTATTCGAAAATCCAGTTCAGGACCAAACTGGTCGCGATGGATTTCGATCACACGAACGAAGACTACCGATTCAAACGCTGATCATCCTTGCGATCAGCGACCGCAGATTCGGCGACCAACACTGGGGCGAGTGAGAAGTGAGATGCTGGAGCGCATCACTTACTTCGAACTCGCCCTTCGCCATTGATACAGGTCCGATCCCATCTTCATGACATACAGAAAATCGTGTTCGCCGTCGTAAGCGATCCAGCTCAGGTGGTTGGCCCCTTTCATGTCGGCGGGCAGGGTGATCGCAGGCAGCCAGGTCATTCCACCATCGCGCGATTCTCGAATTCCTTTCGAGGTCAAAATGAGCAAGTGGTTGGCGTCGGTGCCAAAGACCGGACCACAAATCCCTTCGGCCACATCGGAACGTTTATTCCAGGTCAAGCCTTGATCGGTTGAGCTGACGAGGGACGTGGTCGTCAACCAGAACAGCGTGTCTGACTTGTAACGCGGCAGCGCCTTGGCATAGTACTCGCCACAACGCTCGAACGTCCGCCCTGCATCCGTTGTTCTCAACAAGCCCGGTCGGTTATTATTGGCCGATTTCGCTTCGGCGATCACGGCGGTCTTGTTATCGAAGATCCAGGCGGGGCCATACCCCTTACCCACTTCTTCAAAAGTCTTGCCGGCATCGCGTGACACCAACAACAAGTCTCCTGATTCGTGTTTCAGTGTCAGTACGAACTTCAACTCGGGATCAGTCCAATCGACGGCGCACCAGTCAACGTGCATCGACGCCTGTGCCAAGGTCTTCCATTCTGTGGTCCGATCGTCGCTGACGATAATCGGCGAACCATAGACCAGCGTCGAAACAAGTCGTTTCTGATCCTTGGGGTCGAGCATCAGACACAGCGGCGTTTCCGTGCGACCTTTTAACTCGGTTGTCGTCCAACGCTGCCAGCTTTCACCCTGGTCCTGCGAATAAAACATGCCTCGATCGCTCAGGTTGACGACCAGATCGCCCGTCGGCTGCTGCACGACCACACCGCACAGCCCACCAAACCCGGTCTTTTCCGCTTTTAAGAGCTCAACCGTGATCGGAAGCCAATCTTGCGACCATCCGATCGCCGGCCACACCACGGCCATTACAATCACAGTTGCCAACCGCGAAGTCATTGCTGTTTCCTTTGTCGCGCATGAGTTTCGCTCGCGTTGTCGGGGAGTCCGATCCTCGCCGAAACGGCTTTCTGCTCGTTCATCCCGGCCTTGATTATCACACGAAAATTCTTGTTGATAAATCCCAGCTTTTCATGCCAAATGATGAAATCATGCTCACCGACAGGCAGATTGGGAATCTCGTATGCGCCCTGCGTGTCGGTGACAGCAGCGTAGGGGTGATCCATTATGACCCAATAGGCACTCATCCAGGGATGGATGTCACACCTGACAGAGACCGGCAGACGCTCGGGCGAATTGTATGGTCCATAGACTTCATTGATGCCGTTCGGTTTGACGATATCGCCAAACCGAATGTTCTTCACAGTATGCACGTGCAGGTTGTGTGCGACACTATCCCGAGTGTCGAACCGAAGCTGTTGCCCCGTGCGCACGATCAGAACATGCGGCTCGTATTGACATCCCTTGACTTTAAAGCGCACTTCGGCCGGAACCTTGGTTGCATTCTTTTCGTTCGCTTCACCCGGCTTTCCCACAGTTGCAAGATCGGGATGGACCTGCATCGGCGATTTCGGCAAATAGACGACCACATTGGCCAAACCACGCGTTTTTGTATCCACAACGATTTGCTCGTCAGGAATATCTTGAGCCGCACAAACCGCTGCGTCCTTCGCTGGTGAATCTTTTTCAATCAGTGGCTTCAATTGTGGGATTTCGCCATCAAGCAAGATTGTTCCTTTAAGAGTGCCCCAATTGGGTTCGTCAGCCAGAGCCGTTCGCACGTCAGCGAACAACATGATCAACGTGAGGAACAAGCAGGCGATGCGACAATGCGAAATCGCTTGCTTCAAATGCGAATCGCCAAGAGGAGATTTCACCGTCGTCACGATGGAGCCGGCCCACTGGAAAAGAATGTCCAATCCTGTTCATCAACGTGTCTGATCGTCGGTTTTGGCTTCGGCTTCGGTCTTAAGATAGATCTCATCCATCTGATTCACGCCGTCCTTGATGGTCACCGCATATTTTTTGTCGATGTACCCCGTTGTTTCGTGCCAGATGATGAATTCATGATCGCCCACGGGCAGATTCGCAATCTCGTATTGGCCTTGCTTGTTCGTCACCGCCGCATACGGATGGTCAACAATCACCCAATAAGCCGTCATCCACGGATGAATGTCGCACGAGATCTTGATTGGCAAGCGTTCTGCCGTTTTGAATGACTTGATCGGAACGCCTGTGCGATCTTTAGGCATCAGAATCATGTTGGTCGCAGAATTCTTGACCGGGAACGTATGCACATTGTGTGCGATCGGGTCTCGCGACTTCAGCAGGATGTGCTGGTTGGTTCGAGCAATCAAGACATGGGGATCAAACCTGCATCCCTCTTGATCGAAGTCGACCTCGATGACAGGATTGACCTTCCCCACATTGGCCGCCGGTTCAAAATCGGGATGGACGAGTTTTGGGCGCTTGGCAAGATAGATGACAACATTGGCAAAGCCGCCTGTCTGCGGATCGACAACCAGTCGTTCGTCGGAGATCTCGTCGGCCGCACAGATCGCTGGATCGCGAACTCGATCCCCTTTCTTCACAACAGGCTTCAGCTTCGGAGGGTCGCCGTCATACAGGAACGTTCCCTTGAGCGTCCCCCAATCCTTCTCTTCAGCAATACCCGCTCGATTGAGACCAAGATTTAGCGAGAACAAGGTCAGAACGACCAGCATCTTTCGCATGAAGACGCGTCCTTTGTCAGAAGTCGGCCACGTTGACCGAGCGAAATAACAGCCTCAGACATGCCGTCACACGCTAACATTCCTGCGATCAGAAACGCAATCAACTAGAACGAACAACCCCAGCGTCTCGACAGGCCATTCCGTTTCGGCATCAGTGCCGTCTCGCTTGGAATCAATCTTCTGATTTGCCGTCGTCGCTCATTTTGACGATTTTTGGATCGAATCGAGCCACGGTCTCGACCAGGTCTTGTTGAGCCTGCATGACGTTAAGGATGTTCTTGTAGACGTATGGGACTTCATCGGCACCGGCCGAGAGGACTCGGACACCTTTGACTTCCAGGTCTCGTTGTACCGCACGCCAACTGTAACGTTCACGGGCTGCCGTGCGGCTCATTCGTCGTCCGGCGCCATGCGCTGCCGAGAGCAAGCTGGCTGGGTTCCCCTTGCCGCGCACGACGAAGGCCGGATCCGCCATCGAGCCCGGAATGACGCCTAAGACGCCGGCGCCCGCGGGTGTGGCTCCTTTGCGGTGCACGATGACTTCTTTTCCATCGTGCATTTCTTTCCAGGCGAAATTGTGGTGGTTTTCAATCCCGCTGATGATTTGCGCACCCATGATCTGCGACACCAGACGGTGAATGACATCATGATTTGCGGCAGCGTAATCACCCATCAAATTCATGGCCGCCCAGTATTCCTGGCCAGCATCCTCATCCAGATTGAGCCACGCTAACCGACCCACGTCTTCGTACCGCTTCGGCAAGCGGCCTCGAGCGATGCTGCTGTAGGTATCGCAAACTGCGGCCCCCACTCCACGACTACCACTATGACTGAGCAGTGCGACATATTCGCCGGCATCCAGGCCCAGTTCGTCATCTCGCTGTGACAGTGTAAACAGCCCGAATTCGACAAAGTGATTTCCGGATCCGGACGTACCCAGTTGTCGCCACGCTTTGTCGCGATGTTCGCGCGTAATCCGAGTGATGGTCCAATCGGCATCCATGACGTTGTGCTGTTGCGGCCGTTCGTGAACTGCTCCAACACCGAACCGAGTTCCCTTATCCAAGGCGTTCTTGAATCGATGAAAATGATCGGAGAATTGGTCCGTCGGCAAATCAAGCACCGACAGCTTCATCCGGCAGGCGATGTCGACGCCGACAGCATATGGGACAACCGCGTTGTCCAACGCCAGGACGCCACCGATCGGGATGCCGTAACCGACATGCGCGTCGGGCATCAGTGCCGCCCCAACCGCCATCGGCAGTCCGCAGGCCTGCCTCATTTGCGCGCGGCAAGCGTCATCAATTTCGTCGCCGCCCCATTCCTGATACCCAATCGGAGCTGGCCGAGTGAAATTGTTCGATTCGATGATCTCGCGCGCCAGTTGCCCGAACTGGGGATGAGTAACAAAGTCAGTCGGACTTCCAACGACCTGAGTGATCAGTTTCTTGACGTCTTTGCCTCGGAGGTGTTCCTCCTTCGCCGATAGCTGGATTCCCGCGATTGCGGCGACCAGACAATCGTCTGGCACACCCAGTTTCCGCAATTGCGTTGTATTCATGCTCAACTTTCAATAGGCGATCAGCATCTTCGGTTTCGTTGCCAATTATCGTACCTGACGATCCAACGGACAGCACGTCGACTCATGATCACAATTCGATCCGATCAGCATGCGTCATGAGTTGACGACAGACACACCATCGATGGAGCGGGTTCGCGTCCGGATGGAAGCAACGGTCGGGAGTGTGTTTGGGAGCACTGGTTGTCCGAGGACGGACGAACCATTGGCACGTCCTACGTAACTTCCCAAAATCACCTCGCAGCGGGGAGCGGCTGCCTTCCAGGTAACAACGCGCGAGCAGCATCCCTATTCGAAACCCATCATCCGACGCGCATCCGCCCCGCGTCCGGCGGGATCCGCCCCGTGTCCGCCGGTTAAGCGCGAGCGGAGAAGCGTTCGGCGTATTCCAGGACCCACTGATCAATCACGTCTCGAAACGCGTCGATATCGACTTGGGTGAGTTGCTGGAAGTGGGAGCGGCTGAGGACTTCTTTGTTGCGAATCGCTCCGCGGGCGACCAATTCGACGATGCGCGAAGGTGAATAAGGACGGATCAACATTTCGATGTGACTGTAGTAATGGACGAGGCCTTTCGTTCCGGCAGGACCGGGAGCCAGGTCATCGCGACGTATCTTCGCGCCCCAGCCGTCTGCCGAGACCAACGTTTCGTAGTCGAAACCAGGAAAGTAATCGGACAGTTTTCGCAGACAAGCCTCGATGTGTTCAGAGAGTTCCAGCCGGGATTTGGAATGCAAGTTTTTGCACTCTTCTTCCGTCATCGCACGCAAAGCTCGTTCGCGGCTTTCCGCGTCACGTTGGCGTTGCCCTCGCTCGATCGCTCGTTCGAGTCGTTGATCGAAATCCATGAATCGTGTCCGTCGTCTTTGAATCAGTTCTCAAGGTGCCAGAATCTGACAAATTCTATGCCTGTGGCGAGGAAGATGGTATCTCGACCAGCCGATTTCGCATGATGGGCAGCACAAATGAGGATTCAGAAGTCAGGCCCAACAAAGCCTCCATCAGCGCGGCGCACGATGTTGTAACGAACGCGATTTCGATTTTTTCAGAGAGAAATCGGACAGACCCATCGCACATCAAGAGGTGAATTCCGCAGCGTGACTGCTGCTGCGGTGCGAATTGCGGATATCGCCATTCGCACCATGCCAACGTTCCGACGCCCCGGGGAGTGCCCGCGTTTCCCCGGAATGAAACGGCCATCGGGTGATTGAAAATCAGGCGGATTGACGTTGTCCTGATTGCCTGGAAGCGTCGATCGATAGGTCCGGTTGATGAGACGTGATCGGGATCAATTCTATCTGCCTCTGCGAAGTATGCGAGCAATTTGGAACGACCTGATCAGACACAAAGACTAGACCTGAGGTCACGTCAAATCTACAACTGACGGCAGGGGCCGATGTAACGCGTACAAATCATGCGGCACAAAGTGCCGGAACGACGTGTGAATCGATGGAATCGTGTCAGCGACACAAAACGGAACGGCACTTGCGTTGGTTGTTTTGACGTTGAGAGCAGCCAGCTTGCGTGGCTGGCGGGTGAGTAGAAATAATCGAGTGATCAAGAAGGGAGTTCTCGTTTCGGGCTGGAAATCACGAGGCCAACGCTAGGGGACAAGCATGCTCAACTTTCAGGGCTGGGAATTTCTGTTTCAGAAGTACTTCGCCCAAGGGATGACGCCTTGGCACTGGGGACTGGTGATTGCAACACTCACTTTGGCAATCTGGTTATTTGGTCGTTTGAGGTCATACTTTCGCGAAGATGCCGACGATGCGGATCAGACAGTAGAAATGCTGACTCAGTTCCGCGATTTGCATCAGCAGGGTGGGCTGTCGAACGATGAGTTCCGATTAATCAGGAGCCGCCTGAACTCGAAAGAGCAAGGTGGAGTGTGTGACCAAGCGACCCAGCAGACGAATAAACCAGTCGCGATGCCTTCGGGACAAGCGGCAGACTCTCAGATTGACAGCTTGAGCAAATCGCCTGACATACACGCAACTGCGAAAAAGAAGCAAAGTCCGAACGGATGACGGACAAATTAACGGATTAGTCGTGCAAAACAGATTTGCAACTCAAGGGCCATGGACGCGCCGCTTGCTTTCACCACTGTGTCATTCACCGAAGAAGTTCAATCGGCAGCGTTGAAGGAAAGCTGATGGCCTCAGGACGCGATTTCATGTCCGCCGGTAAGCGTGGGTCGACCGGCAAGAAAAACGCCAATTGTTCGTTCTGTCGCAAGAGCTACCGCGAAGTCGGGCCGCTTGTGGAAGGACCGGACGAAGTCTATATCTGCGGCGAGTGCATCGAACTGTGCCAGAATATTCTGGACCAGGAAAAGCGCCGTCGCGGCGGCTCGGCCAAACTGTTCAACCGGGTTCCCAGCCCGCGAGAAATCACCGAGCATCTGAATCAATACGTCATCGGTCAGGATCGTACCAAGAAGATCCTGTCTGTCGCGGTTCACAATCACTACAAGCGATTGATGGCCACCGCCGACATGGACAACGATGTCGAAATCGAAAAGTCGAACATCATGCTGATCGGACCAACCGGGTCCGGCAAGACGCTGATGGCTCGCACGCTCGCCCGGCTGCTGCAAGTGCCGTTTGCGATCGGCGATGCGACGACCCTGACCGAAGCCGGGTACGTCGGTGAAGACGTCGAAAACCTGCTGCTGAAGTTGTTGCACGCTGCCGATTTCGATATCGAAGCGGCTCAACGAGGCATCGTATTCATCGACGAAATCGACAAGATCGGCAAAACCTCGCAAAACGTGTCGATCACCCGAGACGTTTCGGGGGAAGGTGTCCAGCAGGCGTTGCTTAAGATGCTGGAAGGGACCGTCGCGAATGTGCCACCACAAGGCGGCCGCAAACATCCCGAACAGCAGTACATCCAGATCGATACCACCAACATCCTGTTCATCTGTGGCGGGACCTTTGTCGGTTTGGAAGACATTATCGCCAAGCGAATGGGCAAGCGAACGATTGGCTTTGGGGCCTCGAACGGCACCGATCACCAGGATTCAAAAGCCCGTTCCGGCAAACTGCTTAGTCAGGCCTGCACCGATGACATCATCGAATACGGCATGATCCCCGAACTAGTCGGTCGTTTGCCGGTTGTCAGTGCCCTGCTGCCGCTGGGTGAAGAAGACCTGGTCAAGATTCTGGTCGAACCCAAGAACTCGCTGGTTAAGCAGTATCAGAAATTTTTCCAGATGGAAAATGCGGAACTCGAGTTCACTCCGGATGCCCTGCGAGAGATCGCTCGCATCGCCAAAGAGAAAGACACGGGGGCTCGCGGTCTGCGGTCCGTCGTCGAAGAATCGATGTTCGAAGTGATGTACAGCCTGCCTGATCAGGCTGCCGGCAAGAAATACGTGCTGACTCCCGAAGTGATCCGCGGCGAAACATCGCTGCGTCCGCTCGACGACTCGGCCACCGCAGCATAATCTCGACTGCCAGTGGGCGGTTCAAACAAGACTGATCGCGGCACGTGAATCCCTGATTCACGTGCCGTTTGTCTTTTCCGCAGGCATTCATCCGCGACCCGCGGACCGACATTTTGCAGAGATCCCACGCGCATCGCTTCAGCGCTGTGGTTAGAATTCAGTGTCTGCGATTCAGCGTTTTTGTCTTGATGAGTCGGAGAGATTGGAATGCTCAGTTTGACTCGAATGGTCTTCCGGTTGGAATTCCTGTTTGCCTGTTGCCTGATCTTCAATTCCATCCTGTTGGCTGATGATACGCCGAAGACTGCGTCCGTCGATCCAGGACCAGTATCTGCGCTGTCGCCAGTGCAGGCCCCAAAAACCGTCGAAGAGCTTGCTGCATCCGCGAAGAAATCGGTCGTCGTTGTGACGTTCACCGGACGAGATGGTGCAGTGCAGGGAATGGGTTCCGGCTTCATTCTTTCGGAAGACGGATTGATCGCGACAAACTTACACGTCATTGGCGAAGCCCGGCCGATTCGTGTCGAGTTACATGATGGAAGAAAATTTCCCGTCACCGCCATCTACGCGACGGAACGATCGCAAGACCTGGCGATCCTGAAAATCGACGCCACGAAATTGCCCTCCCTCCCTTTGGCGAATTCTGACGAACTGCAGGAAGGTCAGGCGGTCGTGGCCATCGGCAACCCACTCGGGCTGCAGCGCAGTGTCGTGGCGGGTGTATTGTCTGGACGACGCGAAATTGATGGGCGTTCAATGCTGCAAATCGCGCTGCCGATCGAACGCGGCAATAGTGGTGGACCGCTGCTTGATCTGCAAGGTCGAGTTCATGGCCTGCTGACATTGAAGTCGCTTAAAACCGAAAACCTTGGCTTCGCGATCGCCGTCAATGCGCTGAAGCCTTTGCTGGCGAAGCCCAATCCGATCCAGATGAATCGCTGGCTAACGATCGGTGCGATCGATCCTGCGGAGTGGACGGTTCTGCCGGGTGGTCACTGGCGTCAGCGAGCGGGACAGATCAGTGTGGAAGGTCGCGCGCCCGGCTTCGGTCGTGCACTGTGTCTGTCGACCGAAGCCACGCCCGAGGTTCCGTTTGAAGTTGGCGTTCAAGTGAAGTTTACTCCTGGTGACGGAGCGGCTGGACTCGTGTTCCACGCCGATGGCGGCGACAAGCACTACGGATTTTATCCGACAAATGGAGGTCTGCGACTGACTCGCTTCGACGGTCCGGATGTGTCGAATTGGGCCATCTTGCGCGACATTCGGACACCACATCTGAGAAAAGACGGCTGGAATTCATTGAAGGTGCGCGTCGAGGCGGAACGTGTGTTGTGTTTCTTGAACGGCGAATTGGTGGTGGAATCTAAGGACGCAGTCTACCAGAGGGGCCATGTGGGTCTGTGCAAATTTCGTCATACGGCAGCGGAGTTCAAATCCTTCCGAATTGCGAAAGATCTGACGGAACCTAAGCCCAGTGATGTCCTGCAAGAGCGGATCGCCAAACTGACTTTAGACCCGGCGCTCAAGGACTCGTCCCTCGTCACAGCCACTTCCGACCTGGCCAAAGAAGATGCGATCGTGATCGAGGCCCTGGAACAGCAGGCCAAACTGCTGGAAGCTCGGGCCAACTCCATTCGACGTCTGGCAAACGACATTCACGTGAAACAAACCGTCGATGAATTGGTGGCCGCCATCCAGCGTGACTCAAACGATTTGTTGTTGCCGGCCTTGCTGATCTCGCGGCTCGATAATCCTGAACTGAACATCACCGAGTACGTCAAAGAGATCGAGCGGCAAGCACGGCATGTCAAACAACGAGTCTCAGAATCGGCGTCAGAAGACGATCGACTGACCGCACTCAATCAGTATCTGTTTGAAGAACAAGGATTTCACGGCAGCCGGACCGACTACAGCCATCGATCCAACAGCTATTTGAACGAAGTTCTTGACGATCGCGAAGGTCTGCCGATCACGCTGTCGGTGTTGTACATCGAGATTGCGAAGCGACTGGGATTGAACGTCGTGGGCGTCGGAATGCCCGGCCACTTTCTGGTACGCCATGAACCGAAAATCGGCACGACTCAACTGATCGACGTTTTCGCTCGCGGAAAGAAGTTGTCGATCGAAGAGGCTCGACAGGTCTTTGAGAACGGAACCGACGACGCGTGGAAAGAATCCTATCTTGATGCATCGGTCCCGTCGGCAATTCTGGTTCGCATGTTGCGAAACCTGTTCGCGTTCGCTGGCGAAACGAATGATGCCGAACGTGGTTTGCGCTACCTGGAGGCAATTCTGGTGCTTTCACCCGAATCAAGTCGAGATCACTTCTTGCGCGGAGTGCTGTGCTATCAGACGCAGCGCTGGCAACAGGCCCAGGCTGAAGTCGATTGGTTGACGAGTCATCCTTCGGACATCAATCCCAAAGAGATCGATCGACTCGCGCAGTCCATCGAAAGTGAGAAACAAAAATAGCCGAATCACGACGGTGAACATGGACGAACGCCCTCCATCGATTGAGGGCTATCATTGAGGCGTAACGTAGCTGGTGGGACAGAAGTAACGATGGCGACCGATCCTCAAACAATTGCGATATTGTTTGAGTTCCCTTCGTTGAACGGTGGCGAACGTTCGATGCTGGCCGCAATCGATCGGCTGCTAGACGAGGTTTCGCGATTCGAATTCGTGGCGATTGCGCCCCCAAACGGACCTCTGGCAGTCGAGCTGTCGCGTCGGAAGATCGAGCACATTCCCTGGTGCGTGAGGACTTCTAACGGCGATCGAATTCAAGCAGAACTGATTGAATCTTCGTTGTTGGAAATCACTTCGCAGCGGCAGCCGCATCTGCTGCACGGCAACTCGCTGTCGATGTCTCGACTGATCGGGCGATTGGCCGGTCGTCTATCGATTCCGACAACCGGACATTTGCGTGACATCATCGGTTTGAGTGCGGCGGCCGTCGCAGACGTGAATCGAAATCAGCGAGTGATCGCCGTTTCGCATGCGACTCGAGATTATCACGTCGCGCAAGGATTGAATCCGACCCGTGTCACGGTCGTGCACAACGGAATCGACCTGGACCGCTTTCAACCCCGCCAGCCCACCGGCCGTTTGTTAGCAGAATTGCATCTGACTTCATCGACCGAAAATCCGGTCAAGCTGGTCGCCACGATTGGCCAGATTGGCCTGCGCAAGGGCCAAGATGTCCTCGCCGCAGCAGCCAAGTCCATTGTTGATCGAGTTCCGCAGACGCATTTTCTGATCATCGGCGAACGCAACTCTCAAAAGACTGAAAGCATTGAATTCGAACGATCGATCCAACAGGCCTTTGAGCAATGTGGCTTGTCACAACATCTGCACTTGTTGGGCTATCGCCACGATGTTGATCGAATGCTGAACGAGATCGATTTGCTCGTCCATTCGGCGAACCAGGAACCGTTTGGCCGTGTGTTGCTGGAAGCCACGGCGGCAGGTGTTCCAATCGTGGCCACAGACGTGGGCGGAACAAACGAAATCGTGGTCGATGGTCAGACGGGACGATTGGTGCCAGCACGCGATCCTGGTGCTCTGGCAAATGCCGTTGTCTCCACCCTGACAGAAGATGGACTGGCGATGCAATTCAGGATAGCAGCGCGACGACGCGCGATTACGGAGTTTTCTATCGCCACTGCTGCCGAGCGATTGGCAGACGTCTGGAGGCAGACTCTGCGTCAGTAACCTTGTCCCAGCACCCAGAACGGGAAGAACCGCAATGGGCGCAGATTCGTGATCTGAAGACCGGATGCCAATGACTACGGCTTGGCAGTCTTCGTTGTCGATTCGGCGGTTTTCGCCACGTCCAGTTCTTCGCTCATTTTCTTGCGACGAGCGACAAGTTCTTCTTTCTTGGCGTCGTTTTTCGCCCGCCTCGCTCGGACCGATTTCGCGTGTTCTTCGGCCTGCCGTTTTTCTTCAGCCTGCTGAGCCTCGGCAGCCTTCTGTTCCGCTTGCAGCATCGACTTTTGCATCGCGGCCTGCTGCTTCATCTGGTTCTGATAAACCTGCCGCGCGAGGCCCGTGCTGTAGCGGATGCCTGCAGTAGCTCGCGACGGTACGCTGCAAACCGTTATGATTGCCACAACCATCAGGATTCCAAATGTGCTGCGTGACATAGTGATCCTCACGATTCCCTCAAAAGCCCACCCGGACTGCCACTGTCAACAATATTACCCTTTCAGGGCAGCGGTTGTTCGTGCATTTTGCTAAATAATTCGTCATCCATAACACCGAAAGGTTCGACATTTCCGGCCAGTCGCTTGCACGAATGACAATTCCGCAACATTCTGGCGGGAGGAGATTCGGTCGAGACAATTTGGCCATTGGCGAAGTCGGGCGAATCCTGAAATTGAATTCATCCGGCGCAACTTGGAGGTCGCAGTTTTGATGAAGATTCGACAAACGTTGTCCTGCGTACTGGCGGCGTTGATCTCCTGGTCAACCGTTCAGCCGACCGAAGCGGCGGAACCAGTACGGCTGATTTTCGACACGGATATTGGCAACGATGTCGACGATGTCCAGGCACTGGCCATGATCCACTCGATGCAGTCGCGAGCCGCCTGCCGATTGCTGGCTGTGACAGTGACGAAAGACAGCGAACTGGCCGGCCCGTTTGTCGATGCGATCAACACCTTTTTTGGACGCGGCCAGACCCCCATCGGCGTCGTTCGACCCGGCAAAACGCCCGAACCCGGCAAATTCCTGCCGATGGCTGCCGAAAAGGTCAACGGATCATTTCGTTATCCGCACGATCTGCTCATCAACAACGACGCGCCAGAAGCCGTCGGATTGTTGCGGAAGTTGCTCGCGGCTGAACCCGATCGGTCGGTGACGATTGCTCAAGTCGGATTCTCAACCAATTTGGCGCGGCTGCTCGATTCGAAACCCGATGCCTCGTCACCACTATCGGGATCGGATCTGGTGAAAAGAAAAGTCAAAGAGCTCTCGATCATGGCTGGGGCGTTCCAGTCAATCGGCGGCAACGCTCACTTCATCGAATACAACGTCGTTCAGGACATCGCCAACTGCAAAAAACTGGCTGACGAATGGCCATCGCCCGTTGTGTGGAGCGGCTTCGAAATCGGGATCGCTGTCCCGTACCCGGCTGAAAGCATCCTGAAAGACTATGGTTACGTGGCGGATCATCCGGTTGCGGAAGCCTATCGCCGCTATGAACCACCTCCACACAATCGACCGACCTGGGACCTGACAAGCGTGCTCTACGCCGTCCATCCGGATCGAGGGTACTTCGATCTGTCGCCACCAGGAAACGTCGTCGTCGAAGCTGACGGTTTCACCAAGTTCGAGCCGGCCGCGGACGGACGGCACCGATATTTGAAGCTTTCCGATCATCAACGAGTGCGCGTGATCGAAGCACTCGTCCAATTATCCAGCCAACCGCCGTCCAAATGAGCCGACTTGTATTTGAACGAAGATCGGCATCGACCGATTGAACTCAACGGCAAACGAATCTTTCACCGATCAGGAGTCGCTCCATGCCTGCACCAGCCGATTCTGTTTCGCGTCGCCAATTCCTGTCCACGACCGCAGCGGCCACGGCCACAATCCTGGCTGCCCCCATGATTTTGACGGCTTCAAAGACCGACAAACCCTTGATCGTCGGCGAAGGCGAACACAAATTCGAAGTGCAGCACGAGTGGCCTCAACTGCCAGACCAATTCACCTGGCAGACGACTCATAACGTGGCGGTCGACAAGGCCGGCAATCTGTACGTGATCCATGAAGGTCGCAAAGAACTGAAAGATCATCCGTCGATCTTTGTGTTTGATCCCGACGGCAAATACATCCGTTCCTTCGGGGCACAATTCCAGGGTGGCGGTCACGGCATCGAGATCCGTGAAGAGGGAACTCAGGAATACCTTTATGTCTGTGCGTATCAACACCTGAAGACCTTCGCCAAGATGGATTTGAAAGGCGGCATTGTCTGGCAGCAGTATGCTCCGATGGAGTCTGGCGTTTATGCCCCCGGCGAAAACACACGGTTTGAAGATCGTCCCGAACCGGCCAAGGTCTGGGGTGGCGATCGTTTCCTGCCGACGAACTTTGCCTTCTTGGATGACGGCGGATTCCTGCTGATCGACGGGTACGGGGCTTCATACGTCCATCGCTACAATAAGGATGGCAAGTGGCTCAGTTGTTTTGGCGGTGTTGGAAATGGCGAAGGCAAATTCGCGACACCGCACGGCGTCTGGGTCGACAAACGTGCCGGTCGCCAACCGTCGATCGTCGTCTGCGACCGGGCGCATCACACATTGCAGTACTTCACGATGGACGGCAAGTACATCGAAACATTGAAAGGCTACGGTCTGCCGGCGAACGTCGAAACCTGGAAGAACTTGCTGGTGGTTCCCGAACTGCACGCACGCGTCACGTTGTTGAACGAAAAGAACGAAATCGTTGCCCGGCTGGGTGACGACGTCGCACGAGTCACATCCGTTGGCGGTATTCGCGACGACAAATCGAAGTGGGAGAACGGCAAGTTCGTACACCCGCACGACGCCTGCTTCGCCCAGGACGGCAGCATTTTCGTCGCGGAATGGGTGGGAACGGGCCGCATTTCCAAACTGAAGAAAGTAAGTTAGGACCCGGCCGCGGGTCGGCGGGGTTCGCGTCGCGTGATGGGTTACGAATCGGTAAGTTGTTCGCGCGAAGGGCGTCAAGAAACAAGCGAGAAAGAACGGCGGGTCTTGTGGCCTGATCACCCGTCTCCAACGCGCGAACGATCTACCTATTCTGGACCCATCACGCGACGCGAACCCCGCCGACCCGCGGCCGGGTCACCCGTCTCCAACGCGCGAGCGGTATCCCTATTCTAAACCCGACGCAATCGCGAACCCCGCCGACCCGCGGCCGGGTCACCCGCTTCCAACGCGCGAGAGACCCGGCTATTCTTAACCCGACTCAATCGCGAACCCCGCCGACCCGCGGCCGGGTCACCCTTAGGAGATGAAGTAGACAGTATGGATTCCGAGTACGCCATTGCAGACACGTCACAGATCTTTTCTCCCGCGTTGCTGGTCTATCGTGACATCGTCATTCGCAACTTGAAAAAGATGATCGAGATCGCCGGTAGCGTGGATCGCCTGCGACCACACTGCAAAACGCACAAGATGCCCGCGGTAACCAAGATCGAACTGGCGATGGGCATTACCAAGCACAAATGCGCGACCTTCGCCGAAGCCGAAATGCTGGCCGACTGCGGCGTCAAAGACATCTTTTTGGCCTACAATCTAGTTGGTCCGAATATCGCCCGTGCCGCTCGATTTCTGCAGAAGTATCCCGACGTACGGTTCGCCGTGACGGCCGACGATTCCCTGATGATCTCGGCCCTGAGCGACGCGATGGTCGCTGCCAAGTCAACGATCTATGTCATTCTGGATCTCGATCCAGGCCTCCATCGCACAGGAGTCACTGCAGGTCCCCAGGCTGCTGAGTTGTATCAGCAGATCGTCGATTCACCGCGGCTCAAACCCGGTGGGTTCCACGTCTATGACGGCCACAATCACCAGACGGACCTGGTCGAGCGAACCGCTGCCGTCCGCGTCGGCTGGGATGCCGCGGCCCGTTTGCGCGACGAATTCGTTCGACGCGGCTGGCCAGTTCCCGCCATCGTCTGCGGTGGTACCGGGTCATTTCCGGTGTTCGCACAACTGAAAGATCCTGCCATTGAGTTGGCGCCGGGTACCTGCGTCTTTCACGATTCGGGTTACGGCACCATTTTCCCGGACATGGATTTCAAGCCGGCGGTGGTGATGCTGACGCGCGTGATCAGTCGCCCCACACCTGATCGTTTAACCTGCGATCTAGGCAACAAGTCAGTCGCCGCCGATCCCCCGAAGGGTCAACGCGCCAGCTTCCCCGATCTGCCGGGTGCTGAGCAGGTGTTGCACAACGAAGAGCACCTCGTTCTGCAAACGCCACAGGCCGAGAAATACCATCCAGGTGACGAACTGTTCGCCATCCCAAAACATGTCTGCCCCACATCGGCGCTGCACAAGCAAGCTTATGTGATTGAAGGCGGCAAGGTGGTCGACATGTGGGATGTCGTCGCGCGTGACCGTCTGATCACGATCTAGTTCGCAGGCAACGACGAAGTCGTCCGAATCAGACCGACCGCCAGTCAGAATTCGATCTGATACTTGTCTGTCAGCTTTCGCCGCAGGCTCGTCATGCCTTCTTCGATCTGCTTCCATTCACCAAAACGCACGGCCTTTTCTTCCTGATTTGCCTGAGCGTCGATCACATTGGCGGTCCCCGGATTCGGTCGATAGGCAGACCAGCCGTACGGTCCGACCCAGGTCGATCCTGAGTTCCAGCTTTGCAGGTTTTGTGTACCGGCCTTGATCAAACTCATGCGTTGAGTCTGCCCCTGATACCTCAGTGAGCTGCTGACCTTTTCAGAGTAATCCAGCAACGTCGGGTCGACGTTCAGTCGGGGAAGCTCTTCAATCTTTCGCGCGTACCGTTCCATATACAACGCATCGTTGTCGATCGATTTTTTCAAGTTGACTTGCAGATCGTCCAGCAAAACCCGGATTGATTTGAAGTACCTGAGCGTCGTCTTGCCCATCTTTTGTTCGGGCGTTTCTTCGACCTTTGCCTGGGTGCTGGCGGAAATCGCGTGCGTGATGGAGGGCGGTTCCAGCAGACTCAATAGTTTGCGTCCACCCCCGGCAGAGACCGGACCGCTGCCGATGACCTGCGTTCCTTTGACATCCCATTTCCAGCTTTCGAACTCTTCCGAGTTCACGCCGACACGTTGCCTGATGGCGACCACCAGCTTGTCGAGAACGGGTTTCAAAACGGCTGTTTCTTTTTCGAAGTCGACGACGATCTTTCCGGTGCGATCCTGGTCAATATTGATGCTCAAGGTAATTCCCAGAACTCCCTGCAGCGTGCTGGCGACATTCTGCATGACGGCATCCGACTTGAACCAGCCGGTTTCCTTCAATTCGCTACGAATGCGCGCTTCCGAGAAATTGTCCTGCAGATCAATCGCCATGACGAATTGTGCGGTGTTCTCTTTGGCCATCAGGGCTCGCTTCAGATAACGCGGGATCCGCCAGGTGGTCGCCGCGGCTCCTTCACGGTACCAGCGAGACAATGATTGCCGACTGCTGACATTCGTGGCCAGCCAACAGCCATCGCCACAATCCAGAACATACCCCCCTTGACCGAATGGCGCCGCGGGGCGGTCAGAGATGGTTTCGACCCCGCCAGGCAACCAGTCCGACAGCTTGTCGACTGTCAGGTGATTTTCGGGAACGATCACCGTGTACTTGCGATCTGCAGAAAGCGTGTCCGACAGATCGAGTTCGGCACCGATCACAATCTGTGTCGTGCCAGGTGGAATGAAGGCGTCCTGATGGATGAATGATTCCGTCGCCTTGGCGATCCAGCCTTCCTTCTTGGCGAGAGGAGTCTTGTAGAGATCAGCGACGTTGATGCGAGCCACCGCATTGACATCACCCGGAAGCCATGCTGCCGGATCAGCCGCAAAGGAACTCGCCGTCCAACCCAGGACCATGACAGACAACAGCCCGCAAGTACGCCGCATGATTCAATTCCGCCTGAGGTGACATCAAATGACAATAAAATATTCGTAAGGCGCCATGAGCATGACGAGCCAATCGCGGAAATTCAATTCTCCTGAACTGCCGTCCATTTGGTGAACGCCTTCCCCCTTCCGGCAGCTCGTCTTCGCGAGGCGGTGCTCGCAACGGGGTCGATGCGCACCGTGACTTCAGATCTCGATGCCAAGGCTTGGAACTTCATGGCAGTAACCGCTCAGTGAGCCACAGAGTCTTGAATTCGCTCTCTCTCGATCGCTCTGTTCTGTCCCGATAGGGACTGCAGTGATTAGCCGGGTAGCCCATCGTGCGAGATAATGGTCGACGATGATCTGAATCTCTGAAACTGTTTCGATCGGCAGAGTCGTGATCAGCAGCCAATCCACATCCGTTCCATCATTCGGACCGCCGATTTCTTTCACGAAGACGACGTTGTAAACGACCGATGGCATGGAGGAACGCGCATGCGGAGGCTTAACTCGCACGGCAGTCGCACGTATTTCCACGGTCGCTTGTCGAGCCTTTCGCTTCGGGGTTTCCACCAGTTCGATGACGCGCTCAACTAAGACCTTCGATTCGGCGACTTCGTCGCGAACTTTGCGATAGCCCTTCTTACCCTCTGATGGATCGCGTTCGAACGTGCTCCGGTCTTCCTGAGCGCGGATGACGTAGTCCACCTGCGAATGAGTACCCTCTTGCGCGTCGACAAAAATGTCATAAATATCACATTCTCGATCAGCGACCATCACGATCTGCGATTCCGGGCATGCGTCACGGAGTTCACAGGCACGGCGATAGCCTTTGAGCCAGCGAAAGCTTTCTTTCTCCTCAATTGGCCAGGTTCTTCGTTCCTTGGATTTTCCAAGGCGTCCCAATTCACGCTCGTGAAAATCGATCGCCATGACACCCAGAGACAACTTCTGCGGCGTCACTGCCAATTGGACGTGCATATACATTCCGCGATGACTGCAATCAGCCAAATACTTCGCATCCTGCGGCGGGTGATCTGTATAGTCCAGTTCCGTCGTGTATTGCACGAGCAGGACCACGGGATATTCACGCACTCGTCGTTCTGTCGCCTCGCCATGAGGCATCAGAATTTCCTCTGGAGAAACCGACTCGTTGTCAAAAAAACGATACGCCGCTTGAGTATCGCTCCATCCGTCACAAGCTGTGTTGATGCTCGCTTCAGGGTTTTGCGCCAGGGCATTCAACACTCTCTTGCTTCGGGCCACCAATCGTTTGTCCTTGAATTGAACTCCTTCCAACTCATCCACAATCCCTTCACACATCCGCACCTCCATGCTGCTGAAATGGTATCGATACTCATTCAGCCATGCGCAAATGCGCTGCCGCGGTGCGAAATTCCTATCGCAGATTTGCAAAAGATGTGTGTAAACAGCGGAACCGGCTAATCAATGTAGTCCCTCCGGGACAAAGAGTGGACCGAAGACGCATTGCGGGAACCACGTTTTTGAAGTCTTCGACAAAGCCGTGCTGTCAGCGACGAGCCTCAATCTGTTAAACATCGATGAGGACCATGAACACCATTATGATCGAGGGTGTGCATTGATCGGAAAGTCGGTCGAAAAATCGGCTAGACTCCGAACGAGAGAACCCACAGGACCGCAAAGACCACCGCCATGAATCCGATGATCTGAAGAAACAGCCAGGTCGCGCGACGCAGAATGCGGTCGGGCAATTCGAAGCGGCTGGCGCTATAGACCAGGCTGACGATCATCGCCAGCGGTATCAGATACCAGGTGACATTGGACGAGACCTGAGCCAATACGAATGGAACAGAAGGCATGGCGGTATCGACTCAAAGAGGGGTGGCTGAAGTTGTGGCGGGCGCCGTCACCGGAGCTGTCGGTTGCGTTGCGGGTGCTGACGCGTCGCTATTGGATGGCGAAGGCATCGGCTCGTCGCCAAACCCATAGGCTGGCCCCTGCACACAGTCCCAGATTGCCAGAATGTTCAGCAGGCCTGCGATCCACGTGAAAACCAATGCCAACTCGTACAGCTTTCCCAGTTTTCCGGTCAGGATCTGCAACTGCTTTTCTTCAGGTGGGACGCCATACCAATCCACCAATGGTCGAGGGATCGAACCCGCGATGAATTTTCCCGGGCCTGAGTTCTGTTCGTCTGTCGAGACAACACTACAACTGAGTTTCCGCATGTAACCGGCACCCACGGCAGGGTCCAGCTCGAAATTGCCGGCCAGTTTCAGTTCGACGCTCTGACCCTCCAGCGTCCCGTTGAACGTGCCCACGGTGTCATTTCCGAAAGTCCCCGCTTCCGGTTTGAAGTTCACCGTTCCAACCAGTTTACCCGCGGAATTGCCATCACCTGAGACCAACAAACCAGTAAAATTGGCGGTCAACGGTTGCGACAGTTGAGAAAGTGAATGTTGATTCGGCTTGACTCGACGTTGTTGCCAGAGGGCAGGGTACGAGATCGCGCCGGCTCCGAATTGAGCGGCATAGTGCAAAGTGACTCGGTGCCCGATCCCCTTCTCGGGCTGGTTGTAAACCACGACACCTTCGCCGAGCTTGACACCCCACAGGTACAGGCCAAGGATGCCGAACAGGTAAATCAACCCTTTCAGAGTCCGCCCCTGAAAAAGATGCCCCAGACCAGGGACCAGAATGGCCAATATCAAGGCCACAAAGACGCTCTGTTCTTCCCAGGGTTTTCGACGTTCAGTGGAAACAGCGGTCGACATGCAGTGACTTTCGAGGCGGCTTCAAGGTGCGACCGCAACAGGGGGATGGTAGGCACCCCGTCTGAGGGAACGAGACATCTTCGATGGTCGCCTTAAGTCCCGCAGTCGGAGCGGGATTGTAGCATACGTCTCGATTCAGACACTAGGGCAGCGCCGACCGCCATCTGATGCAAATCCAGGTCACTCTGAAGGACTTTTTTGAGAACCGAATGGACTCAGGCGAGGTCGCCACAACGTCAAGGTGCTTGATCGGTTCACTGTGCCCGTTCCCGCGTGTGCCGCCCGTCGGTTATTGGGGTTTGGTGGACGTCGACTTGTAAAACAGCATTCCCGCGGCACCTGCGGCTGCGGCATTGCCCCCGGACGAGCCCTGAGTCTCTTGCGTGCTATTGATGCTGAATGTACTCGAGTTGAATCCCGATGTTGTCGAGGGTGACGTTGACGACGGCGGCGTTGCGGTGGGAATCCGCCCCGGTTGTGGCTGGCTGGGAGGAACGGCGGGATTGAATGCCGCTGGCGTCACCTTATCCTTCGGCTTTTCAGACTCTTTCTTGGCCATCGAAGGAGGGCTGGGTGGAATGACTTCAGGGTCTTCGGGGAAGATTTGAGACTCGTTCACAGGAGTTCCAGACTGCGCAATGCGCGAGCCGGTTGGCCTCGAAGCCCCCAACGGCCAGAGCGCGCGGTGTCCCACATAGCCGGACGTATAGATCGATCCCCGTTGGAACGGACCTGTTCCAAAGACCCAGGTATCACGTGCGTCTGCCGTAATCGGCATCGCACCTGATTGCCAGACGGCCTGTCCGGTCACTTGGTTGTAAGCGAACACCGCCAGCTTCGCGACGCCCTTTTGATGCGTCTTTTTTGCCAGCGGGATCTCGGGAATGACAGACGGCCCGGTCGTCGTGAGAGCCCCCGTTGGCAGGCTGGTCTGAGGCATACCGATCAGCACATCCTGTCGATTCGTCCCCACCGCTCCCGCGCGCGCTTCGACGACATAAGTGGCTTCATCGCGAATCGCTTTCAGGAATACGCCTTCGGCGAGCAGTTTCTGGCGGATCGAACTGACGATGTAGCCTTCGTCTGACACGCCTTTCAGATACTGCGGGTCGAAATAGACGTCTTTCCCCTGCAGCACATCGAAATCCATTTCATTGATCGATCGATCGATGGCCGTCGACAACAACAGTTGCTCAGTCCCCGTACGTAACGTGTCCGACATGCGCGTCGTACCACACCCGCACACGATCGCCATCGCCAACCAGATGAGCCCCGAACCTCGCACCCCGAATGATCGAAGCACAGCCGCCCGGAGATGCTTTTGATGCAACATCGCCATTCATTGATATCAAATTGACAGAGGGAGAGGCGGGTACTGTAGGTGGAGTCACTTGATCCTCCAAGACGATTTTTCGTCCAACCATCGATCGACAACGATCTCGGCCGCTTCCACCGCGAACATCAACAATTGCAGCCGACCGGCGTTCGGGGCACAATTCCCTGCATGGAAGTCACTTCCGTCGAACCTGAGTCTGGGCGAGCAGACACTTTTGAGATGAAAACGGAGTTCACAGATTATGGCACGGAATGGGTCAACCTGGCTGGTCGTCTTCGTCGTTGTGGGACTCTACTCGTGGGACATCACCGCGCGTTCCACTGCCGGTGCGGACCGCGATTCGAATCAAAAATCGCATGCAGGAACCCGAGTCGCCCTCGTAGACATGGCCCAGATCTTCAAAACGTCGAAAGAATTCGATCGAAAGCGGGAAGGGCTGAAGTTGCGGATCGCGGAACAGGAAGATTTCGCCAAGTCCAAGCAAAAAGCAGCCGCCGATCTGATCGCCCGATTGCAGCGATTGGAATCAGGCTCGGAAGAACGACGAACTCTGGAACTACAACTCGAGAAACTCAAAAACGAATTCGAGGAATACCGCAAAAAAATGCAGGGAGAATTCCTCAAAGCAGAATCACAGATTTACAGCGACA
>Ga0105238_10000365_pt1 | contig 48577 bp, 25 predicted proteins | sample KBSC34metaG_FD_81526 | JGI IMG/M metagenome (GOLD analysis project Ga0105238, IMG submission 81526) | Corn rhizosphere microbial communities from Kellogg Biological Station, Michigan, USA - KBS C3-4 metaG | ecosystem: Host-associated > Plants > Roots > Rhizosphere > Soil | place: Michigan, USA...
CGGCGAGAGGTTCTTCCAGTTGTTTGGGAACGGAATTCAGGGTGCCATCGTACCGGAATGCCTCACCGGCTGTCATCACTTTTTGCGTCAGGACGCGCAACGTCCGAATCAAGTTTCCTCGAGGGTGAACCGATTCCTGTCCGCTAACCGCTTTGATGACGGCTCGGCGACCACGTCGAACGGCCAGGCTGACGCGATCGACATTCAGCAGCACTCGGCCATCATTGACGACCACGTTGGCGATTTCGTTCAGGTCCAGACTACGCTGCAGGGACAATAAATAGTCTAACACCGCAGCTTGATCATAAACCGGACGCGAGACCGCGCTGGATTGAGCAGGTGCCTGCGCCACCGCAATCTGCGGAGCAGCCGTCGCGACCGCGGATGGTCCCGCTGTGGAAAATGTCGATGCCGATGGAGGTGGTGATTCGAGACCTGGGGCAGGGGTCTGAGCCGAATTCATCTGAGCCACTTGCTGGCTCAGTTCACGGCAGCGCAATTCGACGTGTCGCAAGACGCCGTGGCGTTGTTGCTGAGGCAGGTTAGGCCGCTCGGCGACCAGTAGGACGCCTGGCCGGGAGTTGGGAATCAGCAAGGGCAACACAAACAATGTTGCGTGCCCGAAAGCCTGCGGTTCGATCAGTCCTTCAGTATCGAAGATTTGGGGCCGAGCCTGCGACAGGGTATCGCTGAGGATTTGCTGCAGGAACGGCCGCCCCTGCGGCCCACTGAACAGACCGCTCTCTTCAATTCCCACCATGCTGGCAGGAACAAGTTGTCCGTCGCCGCCAACCCAGATGGCCCCGACTTTGGCCCCCAGTTCGTCAAGGACGCGGCGCAAAAAGGCCGCCGCATTCACGGGGCGGTTTTCTGGACCTGTTTCGTCGTTCGACATCGCTGAGGGCCTTCCGAGAGTGCAATCCCTGGGGAACTGAGAGTATCGTGGCAACCGGTCAGATTAGGCAAGGCTAAGGTCAGTCTGGACCTATGGTTGCGGCCGAAACCAGCTCATGGACTCGGCAGAAATCGCCCGAACGGTTTATTTTACACGCTCCACTTGGAAGTGGGCACGGTCAACCCACCGATCGAACGACGACGTCAATTCCGGTGACGCTCAATCTGATCATTGGCGCGATTCGGTGCGATGACCTTTTCACCCACTCGAATTGCACCTTCCTCGATCAAGCACTGACGCCAAGTGGTCCGACTGGTTTCGTCAAAACCACGAAGGTTGATGGCGCACTCGGACCAATAAGGCTTGCCTGTGTCTGTGACCGCGATGCAACCAACCTCTCGAAAGCCGAGGTCGTTAAGCTTCTTCCGTTCCCCGCAGTTTAGCCAAACGGCGTTAGTTCGGGGATGACTTTTCCGTATTGGACGATCGGAATTGGACGGCCTGAATGGTCGGTGAATGCGACTGGTTCGGGATCGATGCCCAGGTGACGATACATCGTCGCGAGGAAGTCGCCGCGGCCGACGATTCGATCGATCGCGTCTTCTCCGCGAGAATCGGTCGCGCCGATGACTTGACCAGTTTTGATTCCGCCCCCTGCGAACAACATTGACGTGGCTCGCGGCCAGTGGTCTCGGCCGGGTTGAAGTGTGCCTGGCGCGGCGCTGGCGGTTCCTTCGCCAGTGCTTGCTTCGTAGCTGATTTTGGGAGTGCGGCCGAATTCGCCCGTGACAACGACCATCACTCGCTGATCGAGGCCTCGATTGTAAATGTCTTCGATCAGTGAACCGACGGCGTTGTCGTAAAACGGAGTGCGATGCTGCATGCCGGTAAACACGTTGTGGTTCACGGCATGGTCATCCCAATTGCCAACTCGCCCACAGAGCGCTCCGTCAAACTGAACGCTGACCAGATCGACACCTGCTTCCACCAGGCGGCGCGCGAGCAGGCAACGCTGTCCCCACAAGTTTCGACCGTATCGATCTCGAGTGGCCGCATCTTCCTGGTTCAAATCGAACGCTTCGCCTGTTGCTTTGCTGGTCAACATATTCCAAGCCTGTGATTCGAAAGAATCGAACGCGGCCATGTTGCCCAGTCGATCTGCATCTCGTCGAAACCGATCGAATCGCTGACGCAGATCCAGTCGTTCTGACAGGCGTTTCGCCTGCAGCGAGTCCTGCATGGCGACATTCGGAACTTTGAACTCGGGCGCATTCGGATCACCAGTCACGGTGAACGGTTCGTAACTAGGGCCAAGGTAAGCGGCACCCGAATAGTTTACGGCTGGAACGCCAATGTAGTTCGGCAACTGCCGATTGGGATCAAACCGCAAACGGTGAGTGACACTCAAAAAGTCGGGATGATCCGGCCGATTGCGCAATTCACGGATTTCATGACCGGTGAATAACTGCTGAGTGCCTTGTTGATGACAGAAACCGGTATGAACCATTGATCGCAGGATCGTGAACCGATCGGCAACTTCCGCATGCCGCGGCAACAGTTCGCAGATCTGCAATCCGGACGCATTGGTGGGAATCGCGGCGAATGGCCCCCGAAACTCGGACGGTGCGCCCGGTTTGGGATCGTACGTTTCCAGATGGCTGGCGCCACCTGGCAGCCAGACGACAATCAGTGCCGTGCGTTCTCGTGATGTTTCCGCTGCCTGGCTACGCCCATGAAACAACTGGGGCAGCGACAATGTGCCCAGTCCTACCATGCCGAACCGCAGCAGATCGCGGCGTGAAAGTGGGCCGGAGCACCGACGTCTCGTTTCGAACGGTTTGTCGTCCATTCAACGGCCTCGTCCAAACTATGAGGATCGATGTCAGCGGGAACTCTGACAATCGTTCGTCCCTCGAGTCGCCAGCATATCCTACGCAACGGCTCGGCGGCGAGTTATTATCAACGCTGACCGATGGATTTTCTTTCGTTGAGGATGATTGCATGACCTGCCCGGGAATAGTGGGTTCAGTCTTTGGGCTGCCCGGACTGCTCGCACTCGTGTTGCTGGCGAGTTCATTGGAGTTGGCGGCTGACGAGAAAATCGATTTCGCGCACGACATCGTGCCGATCCTGAAAAGTCGGTGCGCGAATTGCCACACGAACGGCAAATACGAAGGGACCTATTCGCTGGATACGCGGGTGACCGCTCAGAGGGGCAAGGGCGTCGTTCCGGGTCGCAGCGCCGACAGTAAGTTGATTCAGCGAGTCACGTCGACTGACAAAGATCAGCGGATGCCGGCGAAGGCCGATGCGCTGCCCGCGAAAGAGATCAAACTGCTGAAGGCCTGGATTGATCAGGGATTTGCCTGGGACGAGGGATTCACGTTCAAGGCGTCGAGCTATGTCGCGCCGCTGAAACCGCGACGGCCCGAATTGCCGGCGGCCCATGCGGGGCGTGAACATCCGATCGATCGGATCATTGACACCTATTTCGATCAGCACAAAATCAAAGCGCCCGCATCACTGGACGACACGGCCTTCGTCCGCCGCATCTATCTCGATCTGATCGGTGTGCTGCCAGCGGCCAGTGAAGTCGACTCGTTTCTGGCTGAGGCCGCCATGGACAAACGCGCCAAGTTGATTCGACAATTGCTGGACGACAAGCGATCGTACACAGACCACTGGCTCAGTTTCTGGAACGACTTGCTGCGAAACGATTATGCCGGGACCGGATTCATCGATGGCGGCCGCAAACAGATCAGTGCCTGGCTGTATGCGTCGCTGATCGACAACAAACCGTACGATCAGTTTGTCCGCGAATTGATTAGCCCCACACCGGACTCCGAGGGGTTCATCAAAGGGATCAAATGGCGCGGCAGTGTGAATGCCAGCCAGGTTCAGGAACTGCAGTTCTCGCAAAATGTTTCGCAGGTATTCTTTGGCATCAACATGAAGTGTGCATCGTGCCACGACAGTTTCATTAACGACTGGAAGCTGGACGACGCGTATGGCTTGGCAGCAATCATCGCCGATGCACCGATGGAGACCTTCCGCTGCGACACGCCGACGGGCCGCAAGGCGAGTGCGAAATTCCTGTTCCCAGAACTGGGGGCGATTGATGAGTCGCAACCGAAGGCCGCTCGATTGGAGCAGGTGGCGCGGCTGGTCACTCATCCTGACAACGGTCGATTCACGCGCACCATTGCCAATCGCCTGTGGCAGCGATTGATTGGGCGCGGCATCGTGCATCCGGTCGACATCATGGAAAATCGCCCGCAAATCGAAGATCTGATCGACTATCTGGGTGTCGCACTCGTCGACCAGAATTATGATTTGAAGAAGCTGATTGAATTGATCGTGACGTCGCGGGCCTATCAGTCTCATCCGGTCCCCGAACCGGCGGCATTGTCTGACGACGACGATTTGTATCGCGGACCGGAACTGCGACGGATGACGGCCGAACAGTTCATTGATGCGTTGTGGATGGTGACTCGATCGTCGCCTGATAAAGCGGCCGCTCCGGTCAAGCTGGCCGAATTCGGCGAGAACGTTCCGGCCGAACGGCGGTTCATCCGTACGTCGCTGGTCAATGCCGACGCCCTGATGCGGTCGTTGGGCCGCCCCAATCGTGAACAGGTTGTGACGACTCGACCAGATCAATTGACGACGCTTGAGGCACTCGATTTATCCAACGGCCAGATCTTGACAGACCTGCTGGCGCGCGGTGCCGCGAAGCTAGTGGTAGATCACCCCACTGCCAGTTCCGACGAACTGGCGGTGGAAGTCTATCGGCGAGCGTTGTGTCGGCGTCCGACCAGCGCTGAACTGGACACGGCGCGAGAATTGATTGGATCGCCGGTCACTGCGGATGGCATCGCCGACCTGTTGTGGGCGGTGGTAATGTTGCCCGAATTCCAGCTGATCCGCTAGTCCTTGCACAGGAATACGACAAATGTCATACGATCATTTTTCTGAACAATCGGTGAGCCGCCGGCAATTCTTACAGTCGATGTCCGCTGCCGGATTGGGGACGCTGGCACTGGGATCTCCTCGCTTGTTGGCGGGAGCGGAGCAGGTGACTCATCCCAAGTCAACGGCGGATACCTGCATCTTGTTATGGATGGGTGGCGGCATGGCATCGCCCGACACGTTCGATCCAAAACGGTATTCGCCGTTCGAAGTGGGTCTGCCGGCGGAAAAGATCCTGTCGACATTTCCCGCCATTGATACGGCGGTCGACAACATCAAGATCACCGAGGGGCTGGAGAACGTTGGCAAAGTGCTGGATCGCGGCACATTGATTCGCTCGCACGTCGTCGCCGATCTAGGCAGCATTCTGCATTCTCGGCACCAATATCACTGGCATACCGGTTACGTACCGCCGCAGACAGTTGCATGCCCCCACATTGGATCCTGGGTGGCGCGCGTTCGTGGAGCAAACAATCCAGCGATCCCGGCGTTCATTAATATCGGTCAGCGCTTGGAAGGTGTCGGCGAATCGGAAGAGTTGAAAGCGTTCACGACAGGCGGATTCTTCGGGACCGAGTATGGTCCGTTCAACATGCCATTTCCTGACGCCGCCACGGATTCGGTGCGGCCTCCGAAGGGGATGACTCAGGAGCGTTTTGAGACTCGACAGAAGAAGTTCAAAGAACTGTTGAAGCGCAGTCCCGTTGGTGACGTCGCCAGCGATCATCACTATGAATCGATGTTACGGTCGATCGACAATGCGCATCGTTTGCTCAGCAGCAAGGACCGCGATGCATTCGATCTGACGAAGGAACCGAAGGAGCGGTTCGACAACTACAACACGGGACGTTTCGGTCTGGGCTGCCTGCTGGCTCGACGGCTCGCGGAATCGGGCGCCCGCTTCATCGAAGTGACGACCGAATACGTCCCGTTCCTGCACTGGGACACTCATGAAAACGGTCATGAAACATATGCGCGAATGAAGAAAGAAATCGACCGCCCGATCGCACAACTGATTCTCGATCTGGAAGAAAGAGGGCTGCTGAATCGGACGCTGGTGGTGCTGGCCAGCGAATTCAGTCGTGACATGATGATTGAAGGCATCCCCGGTAGTACTGCGAAAGACCAATCGCGCGCGCCCTCCGACGTCATGAAAGAGTCGAAGCATTACGGCTTGCATCGACACTTCACCGGCTCGGGGTCGGTCGTGATGTGGGGTGGGGGCATCAAGAAAGGATTCCTGTACGGCGAGACCGCGGCCGAGCGGCCTTTGCTGACGACAAAAGATCCGATTTCAATCCGCGATCTGCATGCGACGATCTTCACAGCGATGGGTATTTCGCCTCAAACCGCGTTCGAAATTGAGAAGCGTCCGTTCTATGCCACTGAAGACGGAAAAGGTCGCCCGGTGACTGCGTTGTTCGCATGATCGTCACGCGTCATCACGAATCTATCCGAGATCAACCCGCATTCGTTTGAACTGAGTCACTGTATGTTCAGCAGCAAGTCGTTCGTCGTGTGCGCGATGGGATTGATTGCCACGGTTGGCGGTTGCCAGCAGCAGGCACCTGCGATTCCGCCGGCTTCATCCGCTCCCGCCGAAGTGGCGAAGGCGGGGCCATCGGCGAATGAACAAGCAACCTCGCCACAGATCGCACCTGCTACGGACGAACAACCTGGCGCATCACAGGCAGATGCAGAACTACCCCAAATCACACCCGCTACGACCAAATCGAACAAGAGTGAACTCGCTGCCATCGCGCAGCTTGATCAAATGGGGGTCGAATTCCGCCAGGATCAAACGGGGCATGTTCGCGGCATCTCAACTCGAGGTGTCCATGCGGACGACGACGTTTTGACCGCAGCAGCCGATTGTCCGCAGCTCGAGATGCTGGAACTGACCGGTGCTGACATCACTGACGACAGACTGAAGCAATTGGCAGGACTCAGCAACCTCAGCACTCTCGACCTGCAGGGAACGCGGATCACCAATGCGGGTTTGACGCACCTGAAAGGGATGATGCTGACGTCACTGGATCTACGTTCGACACAGGTGACCGATCAGGGGCTGACCGTCTTGGCAACGCTATCTGAACTGAAAGATCTGTCTGTCGGCGACGTCGGGGATGGTTCGTTTTCATTGAATTTTGCACCCGATGGTCGACCGACACAGCGTCCCAACGTGCCCGAAGATCGGGTTTCGAAGGAACGGCTGACCGATAAGGGGTTGAAGGCCATCACCGCGCTCAAAGAATTGACATCGCTCACGATCAGCGGTGCTCAAATCACACCTCAAGCTATCCCGGGGTTTGCAGAACTGACGAAGTTGACTCGATTGACTCTTGATCGATGTACTGTCGGTGACACCGTTGAACAGATCGGAAAACTGCAGGAGCTGACGACTCTCTCGTTGAGTGCGACGGGAATTACGGATGCCGGCGTCAAACAGATTGTTGGTCTTAAACAACTGACCTGGCTCGATTTGTCCGACAATACGGGAGTTACGAATGAGTCGCTGGCTCAGGTGAAAGAATTAACCAACCTCGAGTCGTTGTCGCTGGGGAACACCCAGATCACTGACGAGGGTCTCACTGAGCTTAAGACGTTGAAGTTGCTTCAGAATCTGTTCCTCAAAGGAACGGCAGTAACTCGAAAAGCAGGGGCCACGCTGCGACGCCAGCTGCCACGACTGGGAATCGTCGAGACGTCGGATCGTGACGCGATGAGTGGCGACCCTAACTCGATGCCTCGATTTCCGGAGGTCGAAAAGCTCGGCGGTCGTGTTTCCATGATTCCGAATGTCCAGGTCGGACCCGCCTGGGCGGTCAATCTGGCTGACAAACCGATTCATGACGAAGACCTTGCGATTCTGAACAGTATTAACGAAGAAGGCTTCGGATACCTGTCGCTGGTGGATCTGCAGAAAACAAAGGTCACAGACAACGCGTTCAGGCTGCTGCCCAGTCCCGACACACTGGAGGCACTGCACGTTGGAAAGACGGCTGTCACCGGCGCCGAATTCGGACAGTTAGCAAAAGTGCCCAATTTCAAAATCCTGATTGTGTCTGACTGTCCGATCACGGATATGTCACTGTCAGCTCTGAAAGATGTGCCACAACTGCAATCGCTTGATGTCAGCGGAACATCCATCGTAGGAAGTATGCTGGGTGAACTGGCCGACCTGGAATCGTTCCGCATCTTGAACGTCGCTCGGACCAATGTCGACGACACGGCATTGGCTGCGATCGCCAAGTTGCCGAACCTGCAGGGGCTGGATCTGTCCGGGACCAAAGTGACCAAAGAGGGGCTGATGTCATTGGGAGAAATCGAACACCTTCAGTCACTGGAACTGAATAAGTTGCAGGTCGGTGGTCCAGCCATCAAAGGTTTGGCTGCACTGGAGGGCCTCCGGTGGCTGGGACTGAACGATGCGCAACTCGACGATGCCGCGGCGGATGCACTCGCTCTACTTCCCGGCGTTGTCAGGGTGCATCTGTCTGGTGATTTTCCCGAGTCGGCGTTGCAATCCATTGGGACCTTGAATTCATTGCAGCACCTCGATCTGGGCGGAACGCACGTCACCGATGCCAGTTTAAAGCATCTGACAAACCTGCGCGGGATCAGAATCCTGCGAATCACCAACGCGCCGGTTACCGGAGCGGGCCTGGCCGAATTGAAAGCCATCCGATCGCTGCGTGTTCTGGAACTCACCAAGGCAGAATGGAAGGGATCGGGGTGGGGAGAACTGGGCGAGCTTTCGCAACTGTCGATGCTTAACTTGAACGATTCGGATCTTGACGACGCCGGGTTGGAAGCGTGCTGCGAGAAACTGCAGGTATTAGGATTGAGGATCGCTCGTACGAAAGTGACCCCTGCGGGTCTCAAGTCGTTGTCGAAACTCGATGGATTGCGCGCTCTTGATCTGGAGGGTGTGGCCCTGACCGATGATGCGATCGACAGTCTGGCCAATCTGCGTACTCTTCAACAACTTGATTTGACCGACACCGGCCTCTCTGAAAAATCGCTCGATCAACTGCGTTCGAAACTGCGACGATGCCTGATTCTTCCGACACCCAAGGAGGCGGATGACGCACCGTAATGAAATTCGTCGGGCATCCGATTCAGGTTAAGGATCCATCCTTCCATGAAGCAACTTATCGCATTCGTCTTGATTGTTGTGGTGTGCGGGATCAATGCGCGAGCCGATGATCAAGGCTCGGCACCGTCGACGTTCTCGAATGGGGGAGTGTTGAACGATCCGTCATTTTTTCCCGTCGCAATATGGTTACAAAGCCCAGCGAATGCAGCACGGTATCACGATGCGGGAATTAACCTGTATGTCGGTCTTTGGAAAGGTCCAACCGAAGAGCAACTGGCAGACCTTAAACGACATGGGATGCATGTCATCTGCTCGCAGAATGCTGTCGGTCTAAAGCACAAAGACGATCCGACGATCGTCGCCTGGATGCATGGGGACGAACCCGACAACGCTCAATCATTACCTGGTGGGAAAGGGTATGGTCCGCCAATACTTCCCGCCAGGATTGTGGAAGACTATCAGCGGATTCGGACGGCAGATCAGACGCGGCCCGTGCTGCTGAACCTGGGACAGGGTGTCGCGTGGGACAATTACATCGGTCGAGGCGTACGACGGAACCATCCCGAAGATTATGCCGAATATGTGCAAGGGTGCGACATCGTCTCGTTCGATATCTATCCGGCTTGTCATGACGACCCGGCCGTCGCGGGAAAGCTGTGGTTTGTCGCCGACGGCGTCAGTCGACTACGGAAGTGGTCGAACGATCGAAAACGTGTTTGGAACTGCATCGAATGCACGCACATCGATAATCCCAAGGCGGTCGCCACGCCACAACAGGTGAAAGCCGAGGTCTGGATGTCGATCATCCGTGGCTCGCGCGGCTTGATCTATTTTGTCCATCAATTCAAACCCAGATTCATCGAAGCGGGTTTGTTTGATGATCCTCAGATGTTGGCTGCGGTCAAAAGAATCAACCTTCGAATTCAATCACTGGCGCAGATCTTGAACAGTGCAGATCCCGTCGACGGTGTCACGATCGCTTCGTCAGTCAGTGAAACTCCGATCGAAGCGATGGTCAAACGAAAGGGCGACGTGACCTACGTCTTCGCCGTCGGAATGAGAAGCGGAGAAACCAAAGCACAATTCTTGATTCCAGGCCTGCCACAGAACTCAAAGGCTGAAGTGCTGGACGAAGATCGCTCGCTCGACGTGAAATCGGGAGCGTTTGAAGATCAGTTTGAACATTGGGGCGTGCATCTGTATCGAATCACGCCCACGAGTGACAAATGACGGAAATCCACGAACACCGCAGGAATAATTCACCGATCGAAACCAGTCCGCGTCGGACGTTCGCCATTGGCGGACTGTGGCGATTTGGGATGAGAGACGCCGTGGAATTTGCCCTTAAAGGAGGTTCCACCCTCTTTCAGTTCCATCAACGCGTAGGTGATTTCATCCAAATCCGTTAAAGGTCGATCGCCGAGATAGCGATACCGAAGTCGTTGTTGCATATCGAAAATCAAGACGCCGTGCGTGATCGGCCTGGGCGTGTAATCGGCCGATTCCTCCGTCGATGCGACCCGAGTTGTCGGCTCCAGCGGTGACGCGATTTGTGCCAATTGGAATTGCTTCGGCTTGTTCTGGAACGTGAAGTGTTCCTTAACGCTCATCCCCAACTTCGTCACGTCACGTTGTTCCAGTGGAGTTTCGCTCATGCATTTGATGTTCGCGTCGAGATTCTTCAACGGGTCCGATCGCTTCCAGAACTTGATCAAGTTTTGGGCACAATGCGGACAACCCAGTCCCGTCACAAACACCAGCACATTGTTCTTGTTTGGCTTCAGACTCAGTCCGTTGATCTGGACCTGTTCCGCTTCGGGAACGCGTTCCAGTTGGTATAGATCCGGATATTCGGATCGCATGGAACCGACGATATTGATGTCTTTCATCATCCCCTGATCTTCATGATCCAGGATGTGACAATGCAGCACCGACCGGCCTGCATAATCAGTGGGGATGAAGTGAATCTTTATGGCTTCGTCACGACTGATGGTCAGCGTGTCTTTCCACACGCCCAGTGATGGAACATAGAACGGATTAATGTGCATGTGGAACGGATGCTTCACCGCTTCTGGCACGCCCGGCAAAAACTCGCGGACACCCAATGTCCACACTTGCGGAGTGTTCACCGAGATCGAAATACTCTCCGACGAACCTGTTTCGGCGTACGGTTTTCCTGCTCCGTGGGCGACCGTGGCGACACCAAATCGCTGTTTGTCGGCAAATGTAAAATTCAGATAGACCGTTTCGGCGTTCGTCACATCTGGAGGAGGGCGTCTCAACCGAGCGATCATTGCGACGGGGGGAAGATTCATCGGCGTCGCCAGATTTCCTTCCACCACCAGTTTTACGACAGGTGTCGAGTTCTTGACCGGGCCCAAATGAGTTCGCGTTAGCCGTTGCGCTTCTGAAGGCATCAACCAATATTCGCCGTCAACGGCTTTGTCGGTGACGTGCACCAGTACGTCGCTGCGGTAACCGGGGTACAATTCGTTGTTCTGTTTCTTGCGTAGTTGGCCTGTTGGGATTCCGTCCGTCGCAATCTCGTACGATTCGATCGCCGGCGTGATTTCGAGATGCTCGATCGAGGCATCGCGCAGTTCATTGGCGTTGTACCAGGCCAGGTTCAATGCCGATTCGCGTCCGGCGTGGATGAGTCGCCAGCGTTCGATTTGACCGCGTTGAATCTTGATCGTTGGCGCGTTCTGGCCGTTGACAGCCAGTACTTCGGCCGAATCCGGCTTGTTCTCCGGTATTCCCTCGGCGATGCGGCCGATATTTTTCTCGTGCGGCGCGGTCTTGCGGTCATTCACATCGGCCGGGTCCACGATCCAGCGCGGGCGCTCAACGCCATCGGGTCCCTTTGTCGTCATGGACGTTTTAGTAAAGACAAGTTGCTGGAGCAGAAGCACGCGGCCGTAATCACTGTCCTTTGAACTGTCTTCAGGATCTTTGATTTGATTGGCGGCCTGAATTTCGCGAATCGATTCCAGGTCTTTTGAATGGGGATCGGAATCACCCAGGACGATCAATGCTCCGGCCATGCCATTGGCCAATTGATAGGCGACCGAACCATGCCGATGCGCGTGGTACCAGAACGTTCCCGCGACATGATTGGCCGGCAGTTCATAGTCAAGAAACAGCTGATTTGGTGTGTCCGAATCGGTCGGCGGCAGATCCAGAAAGCAGTTGTCGTGACCAGCTCCGGGGCTGACGTGCAGTCCATGCGTATGCAAATTCGTGGAAAACAGTTCGTGAGGCGCGTCCATCATCCAGTACGCTGGTGGGTTGGGCGGTTCCGGCGGTTCGCTGTCGGGCGTCCATTCGAGGATCGGCTCGCGGCTCTTTTGCAGGCTATTCTTCAGATTAACGATCAACTTCTGATTGCGTCTGAGAACAATCGTCGGACCACACAACCGGTGGTTCTGAAATTCGGAACCGCTGTATCGGAGGGCATCGACTTGATCGGGCACACCATCGGCATCGACATCGATCAAGGGCAGGTCACGGTCTGTCTCCGTCACTTCCAATTCGAAATAGACAAGATCCTTGGTCTTTTCGAGCAGCTTTTGCTGTTCTTGGCCTTTCAATTCCGATTTCGTCAGACCGAAGAAGATCTGACGATCACGGCGCGACATCTTGGACAGGATGTCGTTCAAGATTTCCGAATGATTGATTCGTCGGCCGCGGGCACTACCGGGCATTGAGAATTTCGTTTCGGGAGCTTGTTCATCCTGACGCAGATCATCGACACGCCGCAGTTCGGTGATCTGCCGCCTGGTCATCCGGTGCTTGCCCTGATCGGCGGGCGGATTGGCTGGCGTTGCAGGGCCCTGCGCGCGCGCCTCGACCGTTGCGCATATCAGAAGACTCAACGAAAAAAGAAGCGTTTGCGGATTCATCGCTTCGAGTTCTCAGCATCCCTGCATGAACGATCGAACCATCTCGGGCGACGTGAGAATGGTCGTCTTAAACTGTCATTTATCAACACATGAGATCATCGAAAACGCGATCGGAGTAAAGGCCAGTTTCCGGGATTCAGCAAAACTGGGCAGTTTGCGGTCCAGAGCGAAGGTTGCTGTTGACGGAATGAAAAACAAGACGCACACACCTGCGACCAAACACCGGTGCGTGGTTGACGTGTGAGCGGACCGGAGGCTGATGAGTGGACGTGGTTATTTCACCAATTTGCGATACTTGATGCGGTGCGGTTGATCGGCATCCGCACCCAAGCGTTGTTTCTTGACGAGTTCGTAGCTTTCGAAATTGCCTTCGTGGAAATAGACCTGGCTGTCGCCTTCGAAGGCCAGAATGTGCGTTGCGACGCGGTCCAGGAACCAGCGATCGTGGCTGATGACGACCGCGCATCCACTGAACGAAGCTACGCCATCCTCCAGAGAACGCAGCGTTTCGATATCCAGGTCGTTGGTCGGTTCGTCGAGCAGCAGCAGATTGCCACCCACCGTCACAGTCTTGGCCAGCAATAATCGATTGCGCTCTCCACCAGACAGGTATTTGACCTGTTTCTGCTGGTCAGACCCCTTGAAGTTGAACTTACCGCAGTATGCACGCGTGTTGATACGCACACTGCCGTAGTGCAGGAAGTCAGCACCGCCCGAGATGTTGTCGTAGACCGTCTTCTCGCCGTCGAGCGACGTGCGATTCTGTTCGCCATAGGCAATCTTGACTGTCTTGCCGATCGTCACGGTACCGGAATCAGGTTTTTCTTCGCCGATGATCATCTTGAACAATGTCGTCTTACCAGCTCCGTTAGGCCCGATGACGCCCACGATGCCCGCAGGCGGCAACGAGAACGACAGGTCCTCGATCAACAAACGGTCGCCGAAGCTTTTCGAGACCTTTTCGAACACGACGACTTGTTCACCCAGTCGAGGCCCGGGTGGAATCCGCAATTCGATGCTCTCATCGCGTGATTCCTGTTCTTCCGCGAGCAGTTTTTCGTAGGCTTCCAGTCGCGCCTTGCCTTTTGACTGACGAGCCTTGGGTGACATTCGCACCCATTCGAGTTCGCGCTGCAACGTCTTGTCGCGTGCCGATGCGGCTTTCTCTTCTTTACGAAGCCGCTCTGTCTTTTGTTCGAGCCAAGTCGTGTAGTTGCCGTGCCATGGGATGCCGCGTCCCTGATCGAGTTCCAGAATCCATTCGCAACTGTTGTCGAGGAAATAGCGGTCGTGTGTGACCGCCACAACGGTCCCCTTGTAATCGTGCAGGTGTCGTTCGAGCCATGCCACTGATTCGGCATCCAGGTGGTTAGTGGGTTCGTCGAGCAGCAGCATGTCGGGATGCTGCAGCAATGCTTTGCACAATGCGATACGACGTTTTTCACCACCAGACAGAGGACCAATCTTCGTTTCCAGCGGCGCCAGGCGCATCGCATCGGCGGCGATTTCCAGTTCGCGATCCAGTTCCCACAAATTCTGCGCGTCGATCTGTTCCTGAACCTTACCCTGTTCGTCGATCAGCTTTTCCATCTCTTCCGGCGACATCTCTTCGCCGAATTTCGCGTTGATTTCATCATAACGGGCGAGAATCGCTCGCTTTGCTTTCACGGCCTCGTTCAGTTCGTCCATGACCGTGTGCTCAGGGTCGAGCACCGGTTCCTGGGGCACGTAAATGCAGTCAAAACCGGGCGTCAGCTTGGCCGTCCCCATGAAATCCTTGTCTTGACCGGCCATGATTTTGAGCAGCGTCGATTTTCCGGCACCGTTTGGCCCCAAGACACCGATCTTCGCACCGGGATAGAACGACAGGTAAATTCCTTTCAGCACTTCGTTCTTGCCGTGAAACTTGCGGAGATCCTCCATCGTGAAGATGTACTGTTCGCCCATGGACTTAGCTCACTCCTGTGCCTTGGTAGATTCTGTACGGCGTGGGCACATTGTTTTGGCACGCCGGTTGAGATTCGGACTTCGAAGGAGGGGGTATTTTACGAATGGCGGGCGAAAACAGAAGATCCGATATTGTGCGAGTTCTCAATTGGAAGAATATTCAATTCGCGACCAATACCAATTGCGAGAAACTCTCGCCGTTTAACGTGGACTGAGGCGTCGTTTCCATGTCAGTCTCAATAATCAGAAATGGCAGAATTATAGAGATCTGGCGCGAGCTTTAAATGACGCAGTGTGTCCAGATTGAGGCGGATGTGAAGCCGATTCTCGCAGGGTCGATGTTGTCTCGGCTCACCCGCCCCGTCGAGTGCAACATCCGTCACCAATACGCGAGCGAACCAACTATTCTGAACCCAACTCAATCGCGAACCCCGCCCTGATTTTAGTAGCCCGCTGTGCGGGACGCGGCCGGGTCAACACGACTTGGTCGAGATTGCGGACGGATGTATACTTCAGTTTCGCCGGCAAACGATGGATGACGATGATCAACGGCAGTGCAGCGTCAACGGATCGCGTTGACGTTCGATGATGTGAAAAAGAGTTGGAGCGGTGAGCGATGTCTGACGAAGTGAAGCGGAGCCATATCGAGGTCCTGAAAGAAGGCAGCAACCAGTTGCGCGGGACGCTGGCCGAAGAGCTTCGCCATGACCATGAATTCGGTAAAGATTCAGAAAACCTGATCAAGAATCATGGAATCTATCAGCAGGACGATCGCGATCACCGTAAAGACAAGAAGGCGGACGGAACGGCTAAAGGCAAGCAATACATCTTCATGGTGCGGACTCGCATCCCGGGCGGCAAAGTCTCGGCGAAACAGTTTCTCGATCACCTGGAAATGTGCGACGAGTACGGCAACGAAACACTGCGCGTCACGACGCGACAAGGCTTTCAGTTGCATGGAGTCATCAAGCAGAATCTGAAAGCAGCCGTTCAAAAGATCAACGACACTTTGCTCACCACGTTGGCGGCCTGCGGCGACGTTGAACGTAACGTGATGTGCTGCCCGGCCCCCATCAAGGGCAATCCCGTCCGCGATCAGATGCAAGCGATGGCAGACGAGATTGCCGCACACTTGAAACCGCGCACCACCGCCTACCACGAAATCTGGTTGACCGACGACAACGGCGACAAGACCAACGTTGCAGAATTCAAACCGGTCGAAGAACCAATCTACGGCAAAGTCTATCTGCCGCGAAAATTCAAAACGGCGATTGGCCTGCCCGAGGACAACTGCATCGACATCTACACCAATGACCTGGGCTTTCTGGCGGTTGTCGAAGGTGACCACATTATTGGCTACAACGTGCTAGTTGGCGGCGGGCAGGGCAAGACGCCCAGTGCCGAAAAGACATTCGTCGCCATCGCCAAACGACTGACGTTCGTGAAGCCGGAACAGGTTGTCAGCGTCGCGGAAGCGATCGTCAAAGTTCAGCGTGATTTCGGCAATCGAGAAGATCGCAAACTGGCGCGACTCAAGTACACGATCAACAATCACGGCCTGGAATGGTTTAAAGCCAAGGTCGAAGAATACTACGGCCAGTCATTGCCGGAACCACATCCTGCCGACGTCACGGATGTCGATGATCACATTGGCTGGCACGAACAGGGCGACGGAAAACTGTTCCTGGGGATTAATATCGAGTGTGGCAGGATCAAGGACGAAGGTTCGCTGAGGATTAAAACCGGCCTGCGCACGATTCTGAAAAAGTACGGCATGGCTACTCGTCTGACCGCGTTGCAGTCGGTGATTCTGTGCGACATCGATCCCAAGGACAAAGCCGACATTATTCAGATCCTGGTCGATCACGGTATCAAGCAAGACCACGAACTGACGCTTTTGCGACGCTATTCAATCGCCTGTCCAGCATTTCCCACCTGCGGATTGTCGATCACGGAATCCGAACGAGCGTTGCCGGGGATCATCGACGAGTTGGAAGTCGAAATGGCCAAGTTGGGACTGCAGAGTGACCGCATCGCCGTCCACATGACGGGTTGCCCCAACGGTTGTGCCAGACCGTATACCCCCGATATCGGACTGGTCGGTAAACAAGCCGGCACGGGTGGCGCGTTGGGCAAGTACACGATCTATCTGGGCGGCAATGCCCAGGGGACGCGCTTGGCGTACATCTATAAAGATTCCGTGCCGCAAGCCGAAGTCGCCTCAACGATCACGAAAGCTCTGGTGCACTACAAAGGCAATCGCAGCCATGGCGAATCGTTCGGCGACTTCTGTCATCGCAAAGGCCAGGCAGAATTGCAGGCACTGTGAGTGAGTTGCACTCGACGTCGACGGAAAAAGTAGGCTGGTGACAAGCCGTCGGCGGGTGCAGTCCCACCGTCTTCCGCGGTCGTAATTACCTATTTCGTGCGAACTCGTTTCCACGAGCGTATATCGTCGACCTCGCCTGTTGAACGACCGGCTTAAGTAAATTCGATCATCAGCTTTTGCGCGGCACGACAATCGTGGCTGTCAAATCCTTCTGTGAACCGGTCACAGATCGGCTGAAGAATTGGCCGAGCATCGACAAGATCGCCGCCAGATTGGATGGACTGTCTGCCAAGGTGCACCAGACTGACGGCCGCGCGAAGCTCCAGCGAGAGTGCTTTTTGTCGGCGTGCGAAGTCCACGGCAGTTTGAAAACAGGTCTGCGCGGCCGCCGCCTGATCGGGCAGCTTCACTAGAAGTTCGCCTCGCAGTCGATGCAACTCGGCCTCGTAATAACGTTCGCCTGATTCTTCGACGAGTTTCAGTGCGCGGAGAAGCACGTCGAGTCCTTCGACGATTTGTCCGCCCGCGTCGAGCGCCTCGGCCAAGAGCCCCAGGAAATACGGGTGCATCATGGCCGCTCCGTTGGCCAGAAATGCGGTGATGCCTTGGCGAATTTGGGTCACACCGCTTTCCCAATGGCCCAGGCGGGATTCGGCCCACCCGGCCAGGATCGTGCCTGCCGCAAACCAGACGGGAAACGCTTGCTCTTCGGCGATCGACATCAAATCCCTGGCAAACTCTGCTGTCATTTCGGCTTCACGCCGAAGTTGATGGACTTTGGCCGAATTACAAAGCGCGATGCATAGACCGTAGAAATCTAGCTTTTTGCGAGCCAGCGTTACGGCTAAGTGACATCGCTCGACAGCTTGCTCGGGAAATCCTAACAGCCACAGCACGACGGACCCGTGTGCACGAAACGGAATTCCGATGTCACGACCGTAGGCGGCTTGAGTTTCTGCTGGAAGGCTTCGTCCAAAGTATGTCCAAGCGTCGAAGGGCTGGCCGAGCATCATGAGCGAATATCCCATGCTGTGGTCGGCGGCTAGCGAGACGAGTGGATCTGGCTGATTCTGCGGGAGAATCGCGAGTTCCTCTGCGATGTCCCACGCGGCGCGATGTTCACCACGCAGAATATAAAACGACCACAAGCCCCACAGCAGTGGTGATCGGCTGGTCACCTCGATCTCAACATGGCTCAGTGCTCTTGCCCGGCGATAGGCTTCGACGACAACAGGGGCGGCGAAGCCTTCCGACGGTTGTAGTGCCAATCCCAGTGCAAATTGCAATCGCGCTTCCTGGCTCGCTCGTTCAGGAGTTTCGGGCAATCGCTCAAGCATTTCGAGACCATTGCGAACGAGAACAGCGGCCTCACGATGGGCATGCAGGCGCAGGGGATATCTGGCCGCGAGATCGAAGCATTCAGCAGCCTTTGCCCAAGCGCGGGCCTTCTTGAATAACAGCGCCGCTTCGCTCGCGATCACGGAATTCTGATTGCCGTGGTGTGCCAACAGGGCATGCGCCACCGCCGCGCTCCATTCGGCGCGCCGGCTGGGAGGAACGGCCGCGTAAAGAGAGTTCTGATAGAGGACGTGGACAAATCGGTAACGCAAAGTGAGCGTCCCGTCGGGAAGTTCGGCCTCGCGAACTAGTCGCACAAGTCCGTGCACACGATCGAGCCGTTCCAGCCGCTCTTCGACATCGGCCGCACTTTGCGCGAGGACGCCAGCTACGACGACGGCGTCGAACTCGTACCCTTGAAGACTGGCAACCGAAATCAGACGCAGGTCAGCGTCATCGAGTTGGTCGATCTGACTGCGAATCAAACTGCGGACCGAGACCGGCAGATCCTTTTGAAAGTCCGGAATGGTCTGTGTCAGCATCCAGCAATCATTTTGCAAGGCAATGACGCCGCGATCCCGCAAGTGATGCATCAGCTCGGTCAGAAACAGCGGGTTCCCTTCAGTCTGGGAGTGGAGCCGTGCCGCGAAATCTGGTGGAAACCGGTGGCTCGGAAAACTCAACGTTAAGTAGTTCTCGACGTCGCCCTCGGTCAAAAAAACGAGCGGCACCTCGCGACAGATGCCATGTTGCTCCAGGGCAAGCTGCACTGGAACGAAAGGATTGTGACCGGATTGCATCTCAGCGGGACGATAGGTTGTCACAATGAGCAGTCGCAGACCGGCTAAGCGACGGCCCAGCCAGGCCAGAAGGTCTACTGTTGAAGCATCGGCCCAATGCAGATCGTCGAAGAAAAAAATGAGGGGTACTCGACGACTGATTTGCGATATGAATGCCAGAAACTCACGCTTCATCCGTTCCTGGGTCGCGGTCAGGGTTCGCGATGCGAGTTGGTCTTCAGGAGTGTCCGCCGGGGTTGGAGTGACCTGGGAATACCAGGTGGGGGCCAGGTCGCGCATGATCCTCGCAGCCAGGCTACCGGCCTGGCCGCGCAACAGGTCCTCAAGCGCTTCCAATACGGGCAGATATGATCCAGTGCCCGCCAGACGTTCGGAACAGTGTCCGCGTCCGACGCCGACAACGCGCGGGCTGGCGCTGAATTCCTGCAGCCAATCTTCGACCAGCGTCGTCTTGCCGATTCCTGGTTCGCCGGACACGCACAACAGCAGACCTTTCCCTTGGTCTGCTGTGTGGAACGCTTCCCGAAGGGCTTCGCGTTCAACGTCCCGTCCTACGCTTGTCCGGTTGGAGGTGTCGAATTGCACACGGTCGCGGTAACCGATATTCGTTCGGCCTTCCCGACCCAGATCCGCCGCGATTTCGGCGGCGGTGGGCCTGATTCGCGGATCCTTTTCCAGCATTTGCAGCAAAAGTGCGTTGAATTCGGGGGACAGTTCCGGCAACAGACGTTGTGGCGCAACCGGAGCTTGTGATGCGATCGAACTAAATGTGGCCAAGGCGGAACTGTTTGCGAACGGGTGGCGGCCAGTGATCAATTCGTAAGCGACGATTCCCAGCGAAAAGATGTCGCTGGCGCTACTGATCGGTTCACTTCGAGTTTGTTCTGGCGACATGTAAGTCAGCGTCCCGGCTGTGGTGCCCGGCGCGGTCGAGGACGTGCTTCTTGCGTAGAATTCATCAATCGTCACCGCTGATAACAAGCGGGCCAAACCGAAATCGACGACCTTCACCTGGCCATCGCGACGGACCATGATATTCTCGGGCTTAATATCACGGTGTACGACACCCGCAGCGTGCGCGGCAGCGAGCGCGACGGCAGCCTGCCCAATGAGTCGCGCGACCTCGTCCGGCTGCGGGCGATTTGCCATCACCGCGCGCAGCGTTTGCCCGTCGATCAGCTCCATGACAATAAATGGTCGTCCGTCGTGTTCGGACAACGCATGGACCGTACAGATTCCAGGATGGTTCAGTGCGGATGCCGTGCGTGCTTCCCGCAGAAATCTCGCCATGCGGTCCGGTTCACTGGCATGATCGTCGCGCAGCAACTTCACCGCGACAAATCGCCCCAGGCTGACTTCGCGTGCCTTGTAGACGATTCCCATTCCGCCGCGACCGATCCGCTCGACGATCTCGAACCCTGGTAAGGACGTAGGCCGGTCGGACGCTGCCGCAATGGGGCTCGGCTCAACAGAGACTCCGGAAATGATCGATTGCGCTGCATCTGCCAAACCACCGTGCAGAGTGAAGTGTCGTCGCAAGCGTTCTTCAAAGTGGGGGAACCGCCACAGGTACTCGTCGACCGTTGGTTTGTCACCATACTCTTCGCGCAGAATGACCTCGGTTAAGATCAATTCAAACGCCCACTCACCGCACTCCAGTTTTGGATGTTGACGTAGATAGGCTTCGACGGGTACTCGCTCGCCGCGATGCCAGCGCTGCACGAGATCGGCGCACAGCCTCTCATTGATCGTGTCAGCATCAGTGTCGTCGCGTCCGACCGGTAGGCAGTCGCACGACTGCGACGTCGGGTGCTCATCCATACGTGGGACCAGTCTTCTTACTCTGCCTGCGGCGGAGTGACGTCATCATGCAAGTCCAGCTCCCGCACAATTCTCTCAAACGCACGCTCGAGCTGTTTGCGGCGGCCTTCGGCAGTGCCACCGTGGTCGGTGGCAATCGCGGTCCAAGGCCGGCCATCGCCGCGTTGATCGGAAAGCTTACGCTCTTCAACGGACAGACGTTTGCGGAATTCGCTCAGCAACTCGCCGTTGGCAACGATCTGGCTTGGCGTTTCACCATTGTCTGCAACATCGTGCACGGCAGCGTTAAACGACTCTTTGCGACGGGCATCACGCCGTTCCTGCCGCTGATGGCGCACCTGCGTCAGAAGTTTATTACGAGCCATCGTCACAAGTAGCCCCACGAGCTGTTTCGGATGCTCGGGTACAAACCGTCCCACCGTCACACCGGCAAAGAAACTTGCAAGCACTGACTGAGTAATGTCCATCGAGTCCAGCATCCGCCGAACGCGACCATCCTGAACGCGCAGTCGCACGCGAATCTCGAGGCGAATGTCCGGCTCGTACTCACGGACCAACTCGGCAGCCGCGTCAGCGTCGCCCGCCTGGACACGGCACATCAATTCTTGAAATGCAATCTTTGAGAGCACGACAAAAATCCCTGCAATTCAAACAACAATCCTCATTGGTGCCCGACAATGGAGGGTTGTCACAGAATCCTTAAGTTTATTTTAAGGAAATCTACATCGCGATGTCCGGATCTGCAATGTGCGGAGACTAAAGCAGTACAGGGGTTGATTTGTTTCAACCCAGCGTCCTCCGAGCTGATCTCGGATGCAACGTTATTGCAGGTCATGGGTTCGCTTGATCGGGCCACCGGACCCGCGTCGAGACTTTTTTTTCGTCGGGCCATCGTGCGTCACGCTTGACAGCCTTGGTCTACTTTCAGGAGCTCCCATGATGTTTCGTTCGTTTTTACAGGCTTTGCTCGAAGGGCGTCGCCGTCGTCTGTCGCGTCAGTCAAGGCGCCGTCGCACTGCGCTCAACTATGGTTCCGCGGCAGAATGCCTGGAAAGTCGAAATCTGCTTTCTGCCAGCGCCGTATTTGTTCCATCGACCGGCGTCCTGACCGTTATTGGCGATGCTCAGGACAATACTCTGACAGTGTCGCGTGATGCCGCCGGCCAACTGAATGTCAACGGAGGCGCTGTCGCGATTCAAGGAGGGACCGCGACGGTTGCAAATGTCTCTTTGATCCAGGTCTTTGGGTTAGGGGGCAATGACACGCTGGCACTCAATGAATCCAACGGTGCTTTGCCCCGTGCCAACTTATTTGGCGGCGACGGAAACGACACTCTGACAGGCGGTTCGGGTGACGATCTGCTCTTCGGACAGGCGGGCAACGATACGCTGCTAGGAAAAGGGGGCAATGATCTCCTGTTCGGTGGCGCCGGCAATGACACGTTGACCGGAGGTACCGGTGATGATCAGGCTTTCGGCGAATCCGGCAACGATCGGTTGATTTGGAACCCCGGTGAAGGCAGCGACCTCAACGAGGGAGGTGACGGTGTCGACACGATCGAGGTCAATGGAGGAAATGGTGCCGAAGTCTTCACAGTCACTGCCAACGGGTCGCGCGTTCGGTTTGATCGAACGAATCCAGCTCCCTTCTTTCTGGACATCGGGACATCCGAAAACCTGGTCGTGAATGCCAATGGCGGAAACGATTCTGTGACGGCCGGCAACGGGCTGGCGGGACTAATCAGTCTGACATTCAACGGCGGCACGGGAGACGACACCCTCGTAGGGGGTGATGGAAACGACGTTCTGAATGGCGGCGACGGCAATGACACCATTATCGGTGGACGCGGGACGGATACGGCCTTGATGGGTGACGGTGACGATACGTTTGTTTGGAATCCGGGCGATGGCAGCGATGTTGTCGAAGGGCAGGCCGGCAACGACACGTTGCAGTTCAATGGCGCAAACATCGCTGAACATATCGATCTCTCGGCCAATGGGAATCGGCTGCGGTTTACTCGCGATGTTGGCAATATCACGATGGATGTGAATGACACTGAACGAGTCAACTTCGCCGCGTTGGGCGGGGCCGATGTCATTACGGTGAACAACCTGACGGGCACCAAGGTCTCACAAGTCAACCTCGATCTGGCGTCTCCGCCCGGAAGCAATACTGGCGATGGCGCCAGCGACAGCGTGATCATCGTGGGGACGAATCTGGCCGATACGATTGGCCTTTCGGGCAGCGGCGGAAATGTCGCCATCACCGGACTGGCATCGCTCGTGAATATCCAGGGGGCCGAAAGCATTGACCACCTGACTGTGAATGGCCTCGGTGGAAACGACACGATTGATGCAACTCTGTTGCTGTCCCCGCTCGCACTGACTCTCGACGGTGGGATCGGAAATGATCAGCTATTTGGCAGTGCGAACGCGGATATTCTGATCGGTGGCGACGGCAGCGACATCGTAAATGGCAGACGCGGGAATGACACGGCGTTTCTGGGAGCGGGCGACGACACTTTCGTTTGGAATCCGGGTGACGGAAGTGACATCGTCGAGGGACAGGCTGGCACTGACACGATGCAGTTCAACGGAGCAAACATCAGCGAGAACATCGATATCTCGGCGAATGGTTCGCGCGTACGCTTCACGCGCGATGTCGGCAACATCACGATGGATGTGAATGGACTGGAAAGAGTGAATTTCGCGGCATTGGGCGGCGCCGATCATGTCGTCGTGAACGATCTGACCGGGACGGGAGTAACTCTCGTCAACGTCGATCTGGCATCGACCCTGGGTGGTACTACCGGCGACGGACTGCAGGATAGTGTCGTTGTGAATGGGACTAACGGCGACGATAATATTCGCGTGACGAGACCGAGCATGGTCAACGTCAGTGGTCTCGCCGCGGTCGTGAATATCTTTCACTCCGATCCAATCGATCAGTTGAGAGTGAATGCTCTCGGCGGAATTGACCGAGTGGACGCGAGCGGTCTTGGTGCTGGAATCCTCCAACTGACTCTGGACGGGGGTGATGGCGACGACTTTCTGATCGGTAGCAGAGGCGATGACATGATTTTCGGTGGGCGTGGCAACGACACGGCACTCATGGGAACAGGCGACGATACCTTCGTCTGGAATCCAGGCGACGGCAGCGACATCGTTGAGGGGCAGGCAGGTACGGACACCATGCAGTTCAATGGGGCCAATATCAGTGAACACATCGAGCTGTCGGCCAACGGGCAGCGACTGCGCTTCACGCGCGACGTCGCCAATATTACGATGGATGTCAATGACACCGAACGGGTCAACTTCGAAGCTCTGGGCGGTGCGGATAGCATTGTTGTCAATGACTTGTCCGGTACGGATGTCACCGAAGTGAATCTGAACCTCGAGGGCAGTGTGGGTAGCGGTGCTCCCGACGCTTCGAGCGATACCGTCACTGTGAATGGCACCCTTCACAACGATGCGGTCATGGTTTCTGGAAGCCCCGGCAGTGTTTCGGTGGTCGGTCTGGCAGCTCAGGTGAACATCACCAATGCCAAGGCATCGGATGATCGTTTGATCCTGAATGCGCTGGCAGGCGATGACGTTGTCGTGGCGCCAGGTTTGGTTGCTGGCGCGATTCAGTTCACGGCCGACGGCGGAACTGGCGATGACGTTCTGATCGGCAGTGCGGGAGACGATGTCTTGATCGGCGGGGATGGTGACGACGTCCTGATTGGCGGACCTGGGCAGGACATTCTTAACGGTGCACCGGGCAATGATGTGCTGATTCAGTAATAGTCCGACGATTGATCACGCGAAGCCGGCGGTCTGCCTGACCATCATCCATCGCAGGCCGTCGGTTTCGCTGTTTTTTATCCTAATTTCTTCCAAGTTTCCTAACTGCAACAAGCATATCGTAAGTGGAGAAGGCGATGCCATTAGTGAACGTAAAACTGATCGAAGGCGTTTTTACACCCGCTCAAAAACAAGAGATGATTCGCAAGCTGACCGACACCATGGTCTCCATTGAAGGCGAGAACATGCGTTCTGTCACTTGGGTCGTCATTGAAGAGGTCAAGAGCGGAGAGTGGGGAGTTGGGGGCAGATCCCTCACGACCGCTGACGTCAAGCAACTGGCAGCCGGCAAGGCGTTAATGTGACGTCACACCGAGCCGCAATGCCACATTACTCTGGACGAGTGGCCGAAACAGAGAGCGATGACGACACATCGACAACATGGTGTTCATGATCGATCTCTTTTCGATTGTTCGAGGCAGGTGACGGCTGATCGCGCAGTTCGCAAGCCCTTCGACCAACGTGACAGAACGGCCTTGGACGGCTGGAGATCCGACCGCTGTGGTCCGTGGAACAGTTGCTCAAGCAGACATCGTTGGCGTCAGATTTGCGATATCGGTCCGAGTTGGAATTCGGAACCAACTTAGGGCAAATCGAAATGGACCAGAGCGTCATCGATAAAATCTCTCGAACCTACCAGAAGCATCCGATCAATGCCGCACGAATCATAGAACGGATTGAAAGGCAATTCGGGAGCACTACCAGCGTCACCGAGCTCGATCTGGCCACTGACAGAAGGACTTGGGCCACCGATCAGAACCATACTGGCGGTTTGGATTCTGTGCTGTCGCTCGCCCATGATATCGACATCACGGAAACAGATTGCGTGCTGGATGTCGGTACCGGCCTGGGCGGCACTCCACGCGTGCTATCGCACCTGTATGGATGTTGCTGTCATGGCATCGAGCTGACCGAGGCTCGCTATCACGACGCGCTGCAACTGACTGAAATCGCCGGTTTGCAAGACCGTGTGACATTTACCTGCGGCGACTTTCTCGCGATCGACCTTCCTCACGGTCCTTATGATGTCATTATCGGCCAGGACACGTTCATGCATTTCCCTGATCAAACCCGAGTTTTGAAACGGTGCGCTGAACTTCTGAAGCCGGCAGGCACGTTGGTCGTCGATGACGGCGTGCTGAGACGCGAACCTGCCAACGAGGATGAACGTCGTCGACTCAAGTCCGCCTGGGACCACTGGAATGGGCACTTTCATTCGCTAGTCGAGTGGCAAGGCTTCTTGGAAGAAAGTGGGTTCCGGTGCTGGCTGTACCAGAACTTCACCGACGTCGCGCTTCGGGAATATCAGGCGCGGCTGCACACCGACAGTCAACGTGACGAGCCGGTTGATCCACATGAACAAAATGGTTGGAAACTCGGGGTCTCACTGATCGAAACGGGGCTGATCGGAACGATGAGGCTAATTGCAGAGAAAACGAAGTCTGCGGCGCTATCAGCCAAACCATAATGGAGGTTATTTGCTAGCCACTGCCACTGCGTATTCGGTGAGGTCCTGACGTCCAGCAACCCGAAATGCGCGTTGCCGCTCACCACATTTATTGCATCGTCCGCAGTGCCGATCGCCTATCGGTGCGATGCAGGAAAATGTCAGCTCGAGCGGCGCCTCACGGCCGAGCTCCATTACCTGACGTTTGTCGAACCCGTCAAAAGGGCGAATTAATTTCAGCTGCGCAGAAAGTGCCTGCTGAAGAACGGACTCAAGTTCTTGGAAGAATGCTGGCGTAGCATCGGGAAATGGATCTGAAGACAACGTCGCGAGCGCCAATTCGCGAATGCCATGCAATTGACACCAGAACGCGGCCTTGATCGCCAATAGGGGATTCCTGCCTGGCAGAAACACCGCTTCGTCGGCGCTGTCGAGCGCCGGCACGTCTCGCCCAGTGACGCTCCAGTGATTCTCGTAAATATCCTCGAGTGGTAGATTCAAGACAACCAAAGGATCCAATTGCTGAGTGGCTACAGCCGACAATTGCTGAGTGGCTACAGCCGACAAATAATCTCGAACCGCACGCAGTTCGGGTGCTTCCCAGAACAAACCGCTCTGCACATAGAACGGCTGCACTCGTCTCGCTGTTTTCATGAAGTGGGACAAGAGAATCGCGCTGTCCAGTCCACCGCTGAGTAATAGCCCCACTCTGGAAGTCGTGTGGCTGGATTTTCCAAACGTCATGATTGCAACTCGGACGGTTTCAATTCCGGAAACTCTTCGTCGAGGAGTGTTTCGATGACGAAAGGTCCGTTCAACAGATTGATGCCATGTCGGTGGGCGAGAATCAGCAATTGTTGCGGTCCCAATCGCTCAAGCTTCGCCCGTCGAGCCTCCTTTTGCTCCTCTCGGCGATTGGGAATCAGTTTCGATGACATAATATTTACCTCGTTATTTGGGTACGCGGTTCCAGCTTGGACAACGTGTTCCCTCAGCTAAAATCGATGGTGTTACACGGGCGAAGTCACTCTATGTGGAACTCCTTCGTCAGGCCATCGCACGCGAAAACCGCAATCGTTGCGCCGTGTCTTCTGTTTCTTTTGTCCGAAGCCTTTTTTCGGGAGGATCGTTGTCTTTTTGCGCTTCTCACAGTGATCATGAATTGGTGATGCGCGTTGAGTTACCGTGACGGTAGATTGGCGACCGTAGCGGCTGTCCGTTCTACGGTCGATCGACAGAAACAAGGGAACTTGAATGAGTACGCAAGAGATTTTTGCCGCGATCCTGGTGGGAGATCTGGAGGCCATTCGACAGCACATAGACGCGGATCCGGCGCTCGTGTTCGCTCGGCATGCGGATCCGGAACTGTTTCACTGGTCGACACTGCAGTTTGCCGCATCGTACGGAAAATTGGACGCGTGTCGGTTGCTGGTTGAACGTGGCGCCGAGGTTTACACGAATCCGATGAACAGCTATCCGCCTGTGATCCAGGCGGCCTGGAAGAAGCATCAGGATGTCGTCGACTATTTTCTGAATGAGATTCCCGACAGGGCGGACGGGACCAACGGGCTGGGAGTCATGATCAATCTGGCAGCCAGAGAAGGGTGGATCGACATCGTTCGCAAGCAGATCGCGGCAGACCCGCTTTCTGTCTATCAGCGAGGCTGGATCGGTGATTCGCCATTGCATTGGCCAGCACACAACGGGTTTGTTGAGATCGTCGAACTGTTACTCGACGCCGGAGCGGCGATCGAGGCCGACGAGGTCAATTGCTATGGTGGGAAGCCGCTGCACTGGGCCAGCGAACATGCGCCGGCTGTGGTCGAAGTTCTGTTGCGACGTGGTGCCAATGTCAATTCGCGAAACATCAAAGCCGATTCCGATTTCTTCGGCGTGACGCCGCTGATCATGAATGCGACTCAGCGGAATGATTGTGCAGAGGTCACGGAATTACTGCTCGCTGCAGGGGCCGATCCTCGTGCGACTGACGCACAGGGGAAGACGGCACTGGATCATGCGGTGGAACATCAACTGAGCAGAATTGAAAGCGTCCTGCGACGTGTCAATTGATGAATTTGGGAACTCGCATAATTGGCTTCGAAGGGAATGGCGTCGGCCTTGTCACGAGTCGTAGAATGGGGTCATTGATTGTCGAACACGAGACCCAATATGGCCGCTCAGTTGATTCGCCCTGATGTTTCTAACCTCGTGCTGCGCACGTTCGGTCGCGCTTTGCATCCGGAGCTGTTCGAACATCACTGTGGCATGACGATCACGAACACGCGCATGCGGTTGGACGTGAGATTGAATTCGTCAGGGCATGTGTTGGTGCTGCAAATGGGATCGTTGTCCTTGACGGAGGTCATCATCGATCATCGAGAAGTGTTGCCCAAACGCAGTCGCCTGGTCGACTATCGACTGCGCGGTTGCCGAACCGAGTCGGCTCAATTCGAAACCGGGCTGCGGTATGATGTGAGTTGTCAGCTGGAACGTCTGCACCTGGATATCTTCATGCGGATGAATGAAGAGTTGGAACAGGATTGCCTGCGTGCCGATCTGTACACGCGGCTGCCGGCAGTGAATCGTTTCCTGCCGGGGCCGCTGAGTCTGGTCCGTACCGAATTGGGACGGGACAGTATCCTGATTTATGCGTTTCATACGTTTCCTGAACACAGCGCGATCGTCAAAACGCAAACGCTATTTGAGACCCGGCCGCGGGTCGGCGGAATTCGCGATTGAGTTGGGTTCAGAATATCGACACCGCTCGCGCGTTGGAAACGGGGTGTCGGACCTGAGGGGTGGGTGACTCGGCCTTGTGGTCCAATCCCAATTTGGCCAAGGTTGGAGCGAACCGATCCCACGGAGGTAGTCGGAATGGTTTCAAAATACCCATTTCGATTTCTTCGTCGGTTGGTTCGACCATTTCGGTCGACAGACTGAGATCGAGCATCCACATCTCTTCGAGATATTGCGTCGAACGTCCGGCTGCTCGAGCGTCGGCCAATCGCTTTTGTTGGGTCATGAATTCACGATACACCTCCAACAACGTCAGGATCTTGGCCGCGTCTGAACCGTGGTGAACCAGCAAGTCTTTGCAGGTGTCGAACGATTCAAACTGTTTCAGATCCGATTTACGAATCAGCATCACGGTCGGCGCGACGTATTGCAGCGGACGATAGGTTTCGAGGATCGGAACCATGACCCACCACTCGCGCTGTTTGCCGGTCTCGTGCAGCAATGTTTTCAGGTGCCCGTGCAATTCGCGTAACACGAACGAACCCAGTTTTCCTTCCATCGGAATGACCGAGTTCATTTCGTCGTCAGCCGATTCACGTGTCAGGCCGAGCAGATGCGATCGAATCGCATCCTTGGCGACGAAGACTTTCAACGGCAGGCATCCGATCATCCGCACGATCAATCGGCGTCGGCCATCATCGCCTGGTGTCACGAAGGCGTAGACGAATTCGAGTTGTTGGAATTGCTGGCCGTGATTGATCTCGCGCAACTCGCGACGCCGACGCCACCAGCCGGCCCACCATGCTGCCGCAAAGGCGAACACCGCACCAATCACGATGCCAATCGATTCCTCATGCACAACTTTCCACAAAGTGTCCCACATAGCGAGTGTATCCCTTTCGTCAACAACGTGGCGCAACGGTCTCGTTTCTGGCCGGCAACGGACGCTGCCAGATTGGACTCGCGCCGGAAGCAGATGTCATGGCAACGACAGCCACGAGATTCACGGCACTGAGAGAAGCGTCGTCAGCGATCGTCAGCTTCCTGAGATGGGAGCGACGGTTACGCAGCGCCTTCACTGTTCATCAAGACGATTTACGAAGTGATTTCAATCTTTGAAAGTGATTCGCCAGCGTTTCCAACTCGATGCCTGTGTTGGCCGGCATCAGGCTGTCGTGGCGCGTTCTCGTGCTAACGCAACGGACGATGAAAAGGATCATTTCGCATCAGCGCCGGTTGATCATTCGAATGCAAGTCCGTATGGTGACGCCAATTCGCATGACGCGATCCCTCACAACAACCTGAATTCCGCAGCCAGATCATTCTCGAAAAGCAGGATTTTCCATGACTGATGCAGCCAGTACACCCGAAGGTTCGACTTCCCGACGTGGATTTCTCTCGACCGCTGCAGCGGCTGCCGCGTCGACAGCGTTTAGTTTTCACGTCGTACCTCGACATGTGTTGGGCGGCCAGGGACAGACGCCGCCGTCCGAGCGATTGAACATGGCCGGCATCGGCTGCGGAGGTATGGGTGGGGGTGACATCGCCACGTTCACGAAACTCGGCGCAAACTTTGTGGCACTGTGCGACGTGGATGAAGAGCGTGCACGGGGAACGTTTAACGCTCACCCACAGGCCAAGACGTACAAAGACTTCCGCCAGATGATTGACAAGGAAGCCAAGAATATCGACGCGGTATGCGTAGGAACTCCTGATCACATTCACGCCGTCGCTGCGATGGCTGCGATCAAGGCCGGCAAACATGTGTACGTTCAAAAACCACTGACCCACACTCTGCACGAATGCCGCGCCCTGACGACGGCAGCACGCAAGACCGGTGTCATGACGTCGATGGGCAATCAGGGCCATGCGTCAGAAGGCAGCCGGCTGACCAATGAATGGATTCAATCTGGTCTGATTGGCGATGTCAACGAGGTGCATGTCTGGTCAGATCGGGCAGGGCGGTTGTGGAAGCAGGGAATCGATAAACCTAAGGACGCGCCGCCGGTACCTCCGACACTGGACTGGAACTTGTGGCTTGGTCCGGTGCGAGAACGACCGTATCACCCCGCGTACGCGCCGCACAATTGGCGAGGCTGGTGGGATTTTGGCACGGGAGCACTCGGTGATATGGGCTGTCACATCATTGATCACCCGGTCTGGGCACTGAATCTGGGTGCGCCGACGTCGGTCGAATCGCGGACAACGTTGGACGGCGCGTTTCTGGAAAACAACAAACCGAACTTTGAGTCGTATCCAATCGCCGCGATGATCACCTATCAATTCCCTGTTCGTGGCAAACAGCCCGCAGTGAAAATGACCTGGTACGACGGCGGCCTGATGCCACCAACTCCCGCTGAAATGACATCGGGCCAGCGACTGCCAGACAACGGAGTACTGTACGTCGGAACCAAAGGGAAGATGTATCACTCATCGCACGGCGGGACGCCTCAACTGCTGCCCGCGGCCCTGATGGAACAGGCGAAATCGGTTACCAAATCGATGGATCGATCGCCCGGCCACTACGAAGAATGGTATCTGGCCTGCAAGGGAGGCAAGAAGCCCGTGGACAACTTTGAATACGCGGGGCCGATGACCGAGACCGTGCTACTGGGAGTTCTGTCTCTGCGCGCTCCAGGAATTCGGCTCGAATGGGATAGCGAGGGCTTGCAGGTGAGGAATGCGCCTGAAGTCAATCAATTCATCCACAAAGAATACCGTGCCGGTTGGACACTTTGATCGCGTTTGTGTCGTGGTGAATGGCGGCCCTAAATCTCCTGTGTTCTGACATCAATACTTTCGTTCACACTTTCCTTCACCAAACTTGCCGACGGGGAATCACTCCATGCGGACATTTGCAATCGCGTTGCTCCTGTTGAACGCCGCGACCGGTCTTGCTGCTGATAACGTGCTCACTGACAAAGAAAAACAAGAGGGTTGGATTCTGCTGTTTGACGGTCAAACGACCAAAGGCTGGATGTCGCCCAAAGAGAAACCGCTCGACAACAAGCATGTGCAAGAGGGCAGCTTGAACCCTCATCCCTGCGACTACATGCTGGTGTACGACAAGCCGCTCGAAAACTACAAATTGTCGCTCGATTTCAAGATCTCACCCAAGTGCAACAGCGGAATCTTCGTTCGCACCTTTCCGCTAATGCCACGGCCCGGAAAGGACGTCGGCTTCAACGGAATTGAAATCGCTATCGACGACACGTCCACAGCCGGTTTTCACGATACGGGAGCAATCTACGACTTGGTCAAGCCGACGAAGAATGCGATGAAACCGGTGGGTGAATGGAACCACATCGTCGTGACCAGCGACAAGAACATTTTGTCGCTGGAACTGAATGGCGAACCGGTCAATCGGATCGATTTCGACCAATGGCCCGACCAGAACAAACGGCCCGATGGATCGATGCACAAGTTTGACGTGGCCTACAAGCAGCATCCCCGGAAGGGCTACGTCGGCCTGCAGGATCATGGCAGCGACTGCTGGTACAAGAACATCAAGCTGTTACTGCTGAAGTGATTGCCGATCTGAGCCGTCCACACAACACAATATTTTGATGCCTGATCGCGCGGACCAGGTCGACATGCCGTGCTTCGACAACAGAAAGGCGTTCCGATTGACTCAGCGCCTGATTTTGATGCTGGTCGTGACGATTGCCCACATGGTCGTCTGTCTGTCCGCCGAACTGCGTGCCGCTGAACCACAGCTGGCGGATCGATGGATTGGATACACCGAATTACAGACGAACCTGGCAGGGGGACGCCATGCCAATGTCCGCACGATGCGGGCCGTTATCTCTCGTGCCGATGGAACGGACCGTCGGATCATAGCCGAGCACCTGATCGACTATCCCGATGCGTGGACTCAATTCACCGGGTGGTCGCCTGACGGCAAATCGATCATCATCAATCGGTGCTGGGAGAGTTCCGAGAACGCTCACTGGGAAGAAGAACACAAGACGTTTCGCTTCCAATCGGATGGTTGGCACCTGGATTCGTACCTTGTCGACCTGGCCACTTCGCAGGCCGTCAATCTGACGTCTGTTGAACGAGTCAGCTTCTATAACAGTGGAGTCTTCTTCTGGCCAAAAAATCCCAATCGGCTGGGCTTCACGGCGCTGATCGACGGGCAGTCACATCCGTTTTCGATGGACCTCGACGGACGACACAAGATCGATCTGAATGACGGCAAAAGTGAATTCACCTATGGATTCAGCACCTCGCGCGATGGACGACGCATCGCCTACCACAAGAATTATCAGGTGTATATTGCCGATGCCGATGGCAGCAACTCACGACTGATCACGACAGGCAACGCGTTCAACTTCGTTCCGACCTGGTCGCCGGATGGAACCTGGCTGATGTTTGTGTCGGGTGAGCATTACAACTGTCATCCATACCTCGTGCGCCTTGACGGAACCGATTTGCACAAGCTGGCCGATCGCAAGGGCTATCGAGGCGTCATGGAGTTTCTGGATGTACCAGATTTCCACAACGGTAGCAGCGATATCCCGGTTTGGTCGTCCGATGGCCAGACGGTATTCTATACAGCGAAGGTGGGCTCCAGCGTGGAACTGTTCCAGACCACACTCGACCGCAAGAGCACTCAACTGACTCGATCCACTTCATCGGCTCACCATTATCATCTGCAACCATCCTCAGACGGGCGATGGTTGGCATATGGCGCGATGCGAAACGGAGTACGCCAGCTTTACATTCGAGATCTTGTCGATGGGACAGAGCTGCCCGTCACGAAGCACTCCGCCGGCCATGCCGCGATGTGGATGCATTGGCAACCCTCGACAACCGCTCAATAGCTTGCGCTCATGCGGCATCGCACCAGTTTGACTCTCTTTTTTTTGCAATCCCTCAGTCAGTTTTTGACGTTTGCGGATCAGAGTCGGATACCGGGATTGTGCCCGGTCACGACACAAAAAACACCGCTCGGAAAAGTCCGAGCGGTGTCATTTCAACTCAGGTCAGCAGAGGTCGCCATTTCTGCGACCGGCCGAAGATTGATTAGAACTGACCCCAACCGTAAGGCTGTTCGCCGTTGTTGCCGATTCCGTTCAGGAAGTTGCCGTTGGCATCGAACGTATTCGTGTACGGGGTGTTATCCAGGTTGAAGAATCCGAGCTGGCTGTCGTTGCTGACACGCCATGTGCTGGCTCCCATACCCGGGTACAACACGCCAGGATCGGATCCATCGTTCGGTGCGGTGAAGAATGGAATTCGAGCAGCCAGGCGAGTCGCATTACGAGCTCGAGTCGCAACGTTGAACGGCCCCGCGTTGGTGGCCGGCGTGATGTTGTTCAGACGCGACTTGAACACCCCTTCGGCATTGTTGTAGAAGGCCACCAGATCGTTGTTACGAGACGCAAATCCGCCCAATCCTGTACCGACCATATCGAACGAACCGGGGTCGGTGATGTTGTTGCGGAAGTACAGGTCGAAGCGAGACAGTGGATCGCTCTGGTACGCGGTGACCGTGAACTGCGTATCCGACCATGTTCCACCTGACACGACAGGATCTGCTGTCGAGGTGAACGAGTGGAACAGGACGTCGCTACCGAAGTTGCCACCCAGGATGTTACTGTCGATCTGTGCGACAACACCACCGCGGAGGTTAACAACCGTTCCGAAGAATGTGGCTGAACTGGCATTCGCTGCAATCGCCGCTCCGGTGGAAGCAAATCCACCATTGTCGAAGATTCCGTTACCACCATCGCTGGTACCAACACGGACCACCAGGCCCGTACCGGTCAGAGGACTATTGATGCCGTTACCCTGGATCTGGTTGTTAACCACTCGCAGGTTCAGGACTGGCTGAGCGAACACGCTGCCGTCTTGAGCCAACGCCGCCGAAGACGAGTTGAACTGGTTCTGTGAGGTTGAAGCCGTGTTGACAACGTACAAACCTTCCAGCCTGTTCGCCACGATTCGGTTGTTGAAGATGTCGGCGTTCGTGAAGTTGAAGCCACGGTTGATCAGATCGATACCACGACCATCGTTGTTGATGATCACGTTGTCGTTGATCGTGACCGAGGACGAGAACCCGTTCCAACTGGTCGTTGAACCACCACTGCCGTTGATCGTCGTACCGTTCGAGATACCGTACTGGATACCGTCGCCGCGGTTGTTGTTGATCAGGTTGTTCTCAACCGTCAGGCTGCTGTTCGGGGAGACACTCAACATCAAACCGGCGTTTTCGTTGACCGTACCCAGGTTGGCCAGGGTGCCGTTCAGTGAAATCACGTTGCTGCCGATTGTCGCCGACCCGGTACCCGAAACTTCGATACCATTACGAGCGTTGCTGCTGATCAGGTTGCCCAGATTCGTGTCAACCGGATCACCGATGATCAGGTTATTCAACGCTCCGTCAAGAGCGATACCATTGAACTGATTGCCCGTAATCACGTTTTGAGTCCACGTACCGGTCAACGCTCGCAGGTCTGTTCCCGAGTTGATCTTTTCCGTCAGCAGGATGCCGTTTCGACCGTTGTTGGTGATCGTGTTCAGGTCCATGTTGACAGAGATATTGGCATCAGCCTCTTGATCCAACAGGACACCGTTCAGGCCGTTGTTCGACATGGTGTTGCTGTTGACGTCATACGTGTCGGTGAAGAACTTATTCGCAGATCGGATCACGAGACCGTTCTGAGTATTCTGGTTAAACGTGTTGTTGTTGATTTTCGTGTTATTGATTTCGCCGTCCGCGATACGGAAGAATTCCAGACCGTTACCACCGTTGTTATTGAAACTGTTCCCCAATCCGGCGGCCAGTTGACCGACGGTCAGATTGTTCAACACGGCGAACACACCGACATTGTTACCCGTGACGTTAAAGAACGCACCGTCGTGAGCGTTGTTGTTGAACTGCGACGCGACGATTGTCCCGGTCACTACAGCACTGCCACCTTCGTCAACACTCAAGCCATCGCCAGTGAAGATTGCTCCACTGACCGTATTGCTGAACGAGGTGTTCGCAACATTCAGGGTGCCCGATGACGCACCTGACATCACGATGCCAACACCGGCGCCAGCGTTGCCTGTGATCAAGTTGGCATTCTGAGTGGTGTCACCCAGGTTCCAGTTGAACGAGGCGAGGTCAGGCACAGTCAAGTGGACACCCATGCCACCATTACGCGAGGCCGTGGTTCCGATCGTGTTACCCGTGAAGACGGCACTGTTGAACTGTCCACCCGTGTTCAACGCGATATTGATACCATCGCCGGCATTTCCATTGATGACGTTGTCAGTGAAGTTGCTGGTGACGTGACCGTTCACGCCCATATTGAAGTTGATACCTTGTTGACCGTTGCTGTTGATCGTGTTCGTATCAAATCCACCAGTCATATTGGCGTTGTCTGCCAGGTGGATGTTGATACCGGGCCCGGTTACGTTCGAACTGATGACGTTCCCCTTGAAGCTGGCATTCAGATCTTGACCACCGGTGACGAGTGACAGATTCACGCCCGCACCCCGGTTCTGGCTGATGTTGTTGCTGGTGATCGCCATGCTGATCGTATTGGTCAGCGTGGTTGGATTCACCAGATGAATGCCGTCACCCGTATTGTTGGTGATCGAGTTGTTGGCAATCGTGGCATTGGTGATATCGCTGTTCACGACCGCACCGCCGACTCCCGTGAATTCGATACCATGACCCGTTGTCGCTCCACCGTTGGCGATCAACTGGTTGTTGCTGACGTTCAAATTCGTGAGCGACGAGTTGTTGAGGTTGAATCGAATCCCGTCGCCACCGTTACCCGAGATCCCCGACGAAACTCCACCGAACACTTGATTGACGTGCAAGCCAGTGCTGTCGAACACGGCGCTTGCGGATCGGCCGTCCGCCAGGGTGACAGTTCCTGTCGCCCCCGTAAAGGTCGAACCGTCGAGCAACGTTGACCCGGCCGATGGACCGTGAGCCAGCGAGTATTCCAGTTGGGAACCGGGAGTGAAGTTGTTGAAGCCCAGGTTCAATACGCTCGAACCAATCGGCACGCCACCATTTGGCAGTGGGGTTCCGCTAGGATCGGTAACGGGATAGTTCCCTGGAGCAATCGGGTTGCCGTCCACCGAGATCAAGCCCACGGTTACGTCGGTCGGAGCGGTTGGCTCGAAACCAGGCGGTGTCACGAATGGCGTCAGGTCCGGACGCCAGACTTGCGTCTGAATGGCAGAGCTGAGATCCAGCGAGACGTTGGCGATGTTCAATCCGGCCGACGAATTGTTGTTCATAAACGTCGTCCAGATCAGATTGTTGAAGGTAAAGTCCAGCGTACCGGCCTGGAACGTGGGACCACCCGTGTTGCCGATGATCGTCAAGCCGTCCATCGGCGTGTTGAACAGGTCCAGGTTCAGACCATTGGCACCGTTGCCTTGCAGGCCATTGCTGGCGATCAACATTCCGTCTGCGGTGACGGTATTGAAGTTCAAGTGGATACCGTCCAGTGTGCGGCTGCTGGAGATCGCGTTGTTGGTGATAAAGCTGCCGTTGGTGCTAATCGTTGTGTTCGTGGCGGCGATATCAACTCCACTCAAACCACTCGACGTGACCGTCATCCCATCAACAACCAGTGCCTTGGTCGACGTCAGTCCCAATCCATCCAGCGAGACTGTCACTGGGACAGGCAGTTGATTGCTGAGCGGCGTTGCCAGATTGTCGGTCAGCGTCAACACTTCGATATCCGCGGGACCGTACGACATATTGTTGGCCAGGATGCTGTTGGTCACAGTGATACCGATACCGTTGGCACCGTTGCCGCTGAGCGTTGTCGGACCTTCGATTCCCAAAGCGGCGTTCGCCACCGTATCGAAGTTCACTCGGATTCCGTCTGACGCGTTGTTGCTGATCGTGGTGATCCCATCGATTAACAACGAGCCATTGGTGATATTCTGCAAGTTGACCGAGATACCGTTCCCGCCATTTCCATCCATCGTGCCAGGTCCATTGACGGCGATCAGAGCGTTGGCGGAATTCTGCACGTCGACGTGCAATCCGTCACCCGCATTGCCGTTGAAGTTGCCGGCCAGTTGCAACACAACCTGGTTCAATCCATTGAAGACCAAGGGGCTGATCGATCCGGCACCGTTGTTCGTCATTGGGTTTGTACCACTCATCAGCAGGTTGAATTCGGTGTTTGCACCAGAACCATTGGCTTGGATCCCGAATGACCCGTTGTTCGAAATCGACATATTCTGAATCGAGGTCGTCATGGTCGCGCCGTTCACGGCGTCCAGATTCATACCATTGCCGGTGTTACCGTCGATCGAACCGTTGGCAAATAGCGTGCGAATGATCGCACTGTCAGCGGCACCCGTACCGATTGCCGTCAGAGTAACCCCATCAAACGTGCCGTTCGACCCATTCGTGTTGTAGGTCGTACCGACCGAGCGATAATTCACAACACCTTGATTCGCAGCCTGAATCACCAGGCCTTCGCTGCCGTTGTTGTTGACCGTTGAACTACCGACATGGAAGTTCGCTACGGAATTCGCATCACCCACGTTCAGCGCGATGCCCTGGTTCGCGTTCGAGTTGATCGAAGCATTCAGGATGACGGCGTTCAGGTTCGCACCGCCCGAAACAATTCCGTTGAAGCCCTGTCCGCCGAAGAATGCTCCGTTGTTGCTCACACTGATGCCATCGAGATCGAAGTTCGCAATGCTGTTCGTACCGTCCACGAGCGTCAGGATACCCTGACCACCACTGTTCGAGATCGAAGACGCCACCGAGCTGAACACATTCAACTGGCCGCCACTCAGGACGTTAAACAACGCACCGGTGATGCCACTGTTGTTTGCGGTGACATGGGTCAAATCGAGGTTCGTGGCTGAATTGGTGGTCACAGTCGAGTTGATGGCGTTCGCCGAATTGTTCGACAGATTGACGCTGGTCATCGCGGCATTCACGGTTGCCGAAGTGTTGGTCTGAGACAGGAAACCGACTTGCTGAGTCCCAAACGGCAACGTGTTGCCGATGGTCATTGCCGTCAGCGACATGTTCATGGTCGAATTCGTTTCGGCCACGACGTTGAAGCCCGCTCGGGTTCCGACGAACGGTGGCGGGGCAAAGCCGTTATTCAGGATCGTAATGCCGTTGAACACACCGGCGAAGTTCGTGCCATTGGTTGCCAACAGCGAGATACCGTCGTTGCCGTTGCCATTGATCGTTGTCCCGTTGATGACCTGCAACGAACTGGCTGGCGAGCCATCCATGTCCAGTCGGATACCGTCGTTGTTGTGCAGCGTCATTCCGGCGCGGCCATTGTTATTGATCGATCCCAGATTGACCGCCGCCTGCACGCTGGAGCCGGTGCGAGTGGTAACAAATATTCCGTTGTCCAGGTTGTTGTTGATCGTCACATTATTCATGTTCAGACGCAACACGCCGGTGTTGCTGACAGTACCCAGGACGCCGTCACCGGTGACACCCGCCAGACCGTTGTTGCTGAGCGACGAGCTGGTCGCAGCCACGTTCAACGAACCCGCGTTTACGTTGACGTCAACACCACTGTTACCGCTGTTGTTGATGTTGCTGTGGTTGTCCAGGTTGATATTCGCCACCGAGGCCGACCCTGTGACGATGCCATAGATACCCGAGCCGGTGCTGCCGTTGATGGTGCTGTTGTCGAAGTTCGACGTCATCACGCCACCGTTGGCAACCGTGAAGTGCATGCCATCACGGCCGCTTCCGTTGATGTTGCTGTTCGTGAAGCTGGTCGCCAATTGAGCATTGTCGACGTTCGCGACAAATCCATGAAATCCTGAACCGTTGTTCGCCGTGTTGAACAGCGTCAATGACGCGTTCGATCCACTCAGGGCACTCACATTGACGGCGTCAACAAGTGCGTTTGAGAAATCGCCGTTTTCGACAGCACCATTGAAGACGCTGTTATTGCTGACATTCAACTTGATGCCGTAGGCCTGGTTGCCAATGGCGTTCGAAGGATTGATGTTATTGCCCAGTGTCAGGTTGGTCAGCAGGTTGATCCGGGAACTATCCGAGATGATGTTGATGGCACTGGAACCACCGATCAGGCGACCTGCGTTTGCAAATGTCCCATGATCGACTTCCATGTTGGCGAACGAGTTGTTTGAGGCGTTCAAATAGAATCCGTCGCCACCCGAATTGCGACCGGTCGTGTTGTCCATGAACAGATTCACGGTCGCATTGTTGGTGATGTCGCCGTGCACGGCGCTGCGGCCGCTGTTGTTCAGGTTGTCATTGAGGAACGTGATATTCGCCAACGAATCCTGACCGAGAGAGTAGAACAGGCCGTCACGTCCGCTGCCCGATCCGTTGGTTGGATCGACGAACAGATTCATCGTGGAAGCCATGGTGCCTTCGACGTGGAAGGCGTCTTCGACGTTGTTCTGGAATTGGCCGTTCAGCACGTTTGCGTTCATCACGGTGCCGTTTGTACCGAACATGCCCAGACCATCAACCGCGTTTCCACTGGCGTTGGTGTTGGTCAGATAGATCGTCCCCTGTCCACCTGACTGGCTGAACGTGACACCAGAACCACCTTTGCTGCCGCTGAAGTTGGCATCCGTCATTTGCACGCCAACAGTCGACGTGACGATGGGGGCTGCCTTAGAACCAATCTGCAGGTTGTCGGCCCCGTTCTTCATTGCAGCGACGTTGTTACCGACGATGGTGATTCCACCGCCTGTACCCGAAACCTGGATACCAACACCCGTGTTGTTGTTGGCGCGAACGGTATTCATCTGGGCACTCAACTGCTGACTTGTTTCAGACAGACTGATACCGGTGCCGTTTCCGTTCGTGAAGACGTTGTTGAAGAATGAATTGAGAGAACCGTTGTTCGCCAGCAAAGACACACCGAAGGCCTGTGATCCTGCCGGAGACGAGTTCATGTAGACGTTCGATAACTGCAAGCCAAGACCCGGTCCGCCACTCGCTACGAAGATGCCGCCGTTCGTGTTGTTACCCAGTCCCAATGGATTCGCGTGGTCTGCCACGCCCACGTTGATGTTGCTGATGATTCCGGCACCGGAGGCATTGATCAGCGAGATGCCACGATCCGCATTGCCGGCGATTTCCAAGTTATGCAAGTTGAAGTTTCGCGAACCGGCACCGGTGTTGGTGATCGCACTGCCACCGGCATTGAGCAGGTTCAAGCCGGCGACTTCGTTGTTGTTCGCCAACGTGACAATGTTGCCGCTGCTGCTGACAAAGGGGTACAGACCCGAATTGCTGGTGCCCGGCAGATTGAAATTTCCGAAGATTGAGTTCGGCCCGTAGCGTGCGGACAGAGTGACCTGCGACAGGATACCGTCACCCAACAGTCGCTGGTTGTCTGCCATCGTGAGCGATCCCAACACAGGCGTCGCCGCGGTGGACGTCCCGCGATGAACCAGGATGATGTCGCCTGGCGCGGACGAGGGCAGGAAGTTAAACGGATGCTCGGATGTACCATTGCCACCAGCCGCAGCGGCATTGTTCACGTGGGTAATATAGTAGGGCTGATTGGTCAGCGGGTTGATTGCCTGGATCGGCGTCGCCTGCGTGAAGGTGTGCGTCGCAACGCGCCAGTTTCGTTGAACTGGGTTCAGCATGCGTTGCTTCGTCGTCATGTTCGGGAAGTAGCGAGTTGGCTGGAATCCCGAGAACTTGAAATCGACCGTCAGGTTGACGTTGGTGCCATACAGAGCATCTTGTGAAACAATGACACCCAGCGACAGGTCATTGCTGACGGCCGCTTCTGCGCGAGCACGATAACCCCAGGTCGAACTGGTTCCGGTCCGATAGGCATAAGCACCGGTGTAGGCTCGCAGCCATTGAGCGTAGGGCGAGACTGGTACACCGAATTCCGCGTCACCCCCGCCAAGCGAACCGTCCATCAACGATTGGCCTTGGAAGATGATGCTGTGGCCGGAATAGAATGGCAGGCCGCCGACGCCCAGCGCGGCGACAAAGTTCGTGTTGTTGCCCGTTTGGAAATACCCGTTAATTCGGGCATCCCACCACTGACCCAGGGTTTCCGCACCGATCGTCGCCTGAGTATAGCGATTGTTCAGCGCGTTCTGATCATTGTCATAGTAGCCGTAGGCACCCAGGATGCGGTCCCAACTTTCAGAGTACCAGCGGCCGACGCCACCGATGCTACCTCCGACTTGCTGACTGTTGGTCACGATCATTCGGGCGTTGGGCGCGATGAATGCGTCTTCGTTCAACCAGAACGGCGTGAAGGTGCCAACCTGGCTGTAACTGTTCGTGTACCCGACGCCGTCACCTACGACGTGACGAACGTCGAAGTATGTGCCGTCGAGCACCCCACCCCCGCTGAAGTTGTCGACGCTGGCAAAGCCCGCGCCTGCATTGGGATCGACTGCCGTTTGCGCGGAGACTGCGCTGGCCAAAACAAGCCACGACAGGCACACGAGACCAAGTTTCACACGTTGCATGGACGTCTCTCTCCAGCAGGATCCGTGATCCGCAATTCCAGCCGATCACCACGTCGGTGTTCGACCTTCCAGCTAGCTTCTGCCCGCTCCGAATGCGCGGACAGTGACGGATTTATCGCGTCTCATCGTTATTCGGCATGTGACGCAACTACGGATGAGAGAAACTTTGCGGGTGCTGACGATGTTGCGTAGATTGACGATTCGTTCGAAGTTTCCGCGTTTTCTCGCGAAAACGACCGGCAGTTTCTGCCGCTTGACTCAGGAGCAACTTGCTACTCACCCAGGAGACAGGGCGCGATTCGTCCAGTCCTCAACGCGGCGTGGCGAACACGACTCAACCACCGATAACGAAGAGAGATGTGGCTGGGATTGAGGGGCACTTGATGTGGCCAGGACAGCGCTGTCGGGCACCGCTGCCATAGGACGATGGGAGCTCGGATATCCGAATCAGGACACCTTTCAAGGCGCTCGTTGTGACAATCAACAGGTCTTACTGTTCGGTTCGGTCGATCGATTCCGATTGGGCGAGTTGCAATGGTATGGCAACGCGTCTGCCCTCACGGACGACGGTCAATTTCACTTCGTCGCCAGGGCGTTTGCCTTCGATGTAACTCAAGAAATCTTCTGCTGTGACAACCTTCTGTTCGTCGATTGCCACGATCAAGTCGGCGGCAGTTCGATCCTCGCCCTTCATCGCAAAAGGCAAACGTGATTTCGTGATGCGCGGCCCTCGTAGTCCGGCACGTTCTGCCGGTCCGTTCTGTCGCATTTCGGCGATCAACAGCCCTTTATCTGTCTGATAGACCTTATCGATCCCGCTTTCGGGTCGGATCACGCGTCCGTACTTCAACAACTGTGGTACAACGCGTGAGATCAAGCTGACAGGAATCGCGAATCCGACACCGGCACTTTGTCCCGATGTCGTTGCAATGGCAGTGTTAATACCGATCAACCAGCCGTGTGAGTCGAGCAGGGGGCCACCTGAGCTGCCCGGGTTGATGGCTGCGTCGATCTGGATGATCGATTTGATCTTCCAATGACCATGAATCTGCAGAGACCGGTTCAGGCTGGAAATGATGCCTGTCGTCAGGGTACGCTCCAGGCCAAATGGATTACCCAGCGCGTAGACTCGCATTCCGACGTGCAGGCCGCGTGAGTCACCCAGGCCGATTGGATACAGTTCGTCTTCTGGTGCATCGATTTTGATGACGGCCAGATCGTTCAGCGGATCGGCTCCAACCGGAACGGCGTCGTAGGACTTGCCGTTGAAGATGGTGACGCTAATCTCTTTGGCGCCGTTGACGACATGATAGTTCGTCAGAATGTGCCCTTCACGGTCGATGATGGCACCAGATCCTGTGTCTTCCGAGCGCTCTTTGGTCAGCAGCCGATCCGTCACCGCTCGGGCGGTGATATTCACGACACCACGATTGACAGCCTCGTAAACACCCACGGCAACTGATTCTTCCGGCGTCAGTCCGTCGGCGTCATAAATTCTAGCGGTGTTGGGACGAACCCTTACGACTGGCGTCTCAATCCGCATCCGTCGATCTTGAGCGATCAGCTCACCCTCGCGGTCATTCCTCACGAGCCAGACTGTGAACAGACTCGCCATGATTGCCGAAAGTGTGCAGCCCAGAAGGAATCGCATGAATGGACCTCCACAATCGTCTAAAGCTCGACTTCGAATGCAATCGCTGATTTGTCGTTTGTTATTCGACCCGACTGTCACTTGCTGTACTCACTACTTCCGGAGCCGGTGGCACATCACTCTCGTATTGAGCAAATTCGATGACTTTCGGCGGTTGATTCGTCCGCCAGGCCGTTCGTGACCGGCCATTTCTGCCGACCACAGCCAGTTGTATGGGACACCCGTCGTCGGTTCTCAACCAGACTCGCATCGATCCATAAAAGAGGCCTTCCACGTCGTCGCGCGCCATGGCCTCAAGACACACTTGCCCATAGGTCTGCGCAACGATGCGCCACCGAAAAGTTTCACTGAGACGGCGGGCGTCGATCTGACCGACAAATTGTTCCAGCGCCGCCACAGAATGCTCGTTGAAGTCCTCGCGCGATTGGTGGCGAAAGGCTTCTCGTTGCGAACGATCCCAGTCTTCTTTCGCTCGAACGGCATGCTCCCAGAGCGCCAGCCAACTTCCTGGCGAGCGATTGGCAACCGCAAGATCGGTGAAAGCACAGGTGCAGATCGGTTCGGCGGTTCTTGCCACCCGCCGAACACAATTGGTCAACAGCGCAGCAGAGACCTCAGGCCGGTCGCCGGTTGCCGGATCTGAATTACATAGGAGTGTCAGAAGGTGAAATGCCAGCATCGCATCACATCCCTGTGCCGTGCGAAGTGTCTTGTGAGAAAACCCGTTGAATGGATGTCATGGGCGGCACTTACGGCTGCCGTGATCAAACTCGACATCTCGACAACTTGGATCATGTTGATCGAGACGCTCGTTCGAATAGGCATAAATGTAGGCAAAAACCGCCAATCGCGAAAGAGGAACCACGAGGGGCGCACGCAAGAAAGAACCCCGGCAGCAAGCTGCCGGGGTCATGATATTTGACGGCGATCAGTCGAACCGCAACCAGCCGATTTACAGAATCGAACGGATTTTGGCGAGGAACTCGTGGTTCGTCGGATACTTCAGCAGGATCCGGGTCAATTGTTCCATGGCTTCCACCGGGCTCAACGAAACCAGACTGCGACGCAACATCGTCACGCCATCGAGCACTTCCGGCGCCAGAATTTTTTCTTCACGTCGCGTACCTGACTTCGAAATATCGATGGCCGGCCAAATGCGGCGTTCGGACAATTCGCGGCTGAGCACCATTTCCATGTTGCCCGTCCCTTTGAACTCAAGGAAGATCGCTTCATCCATCCGGCTACCGGTTTCGATCAAGGCTGTACCGACAACCGTCAGTGACCCACCTTCGTCGAATTGGCGGGCCATACCGAACATTTTCTTCGGAATGTCCATTGCCTTCACATCCAAGCCGCCCGTACCCGTTCGGCCGGTATTGGTCCATTTGTTGAAGGCGCGTGCGGTTCGAGTGATACTGTCGAGCAACACAAACACGTCGCGGCCCGACTCAGCCATGCGCTTGGCACGCTCGAATACCAGTTGGCTGACGCGGATGTGGTTTTCGACTTCGCGATCCAGCGACGAGGCAACGACTTCGCCCTTCACCCGTCGCCGCATTTCAGTGACTTCTTCGGGACGTTCGTCGATCAGCAGCACGATCAAATAGACCTCTGGATGGTTCGTGCTGACCGCATCGGCGATCTCTTGCAGCAACATTGTCTTTCCGGTACGGGGCGGGGCGACGATCAACGCCCGCTGGCCCTTACCGATCGGGGTTAACAAGTCCATCACACGCATGGTGATTGGTGTCGGTCCCGTTTCGAGTTTGATTTGGACATGCGGATTGATCGGGGTCAGCGAATCGAAGTTTTTGACTTCGGCATACTGTTCCGGCAACCGGCCTTCGATCGTTTGAATTGACCGCAATCGTGGTCCCTGGCCGCGACCACCCGGAATACTTTCACCGGTGATCAACACGCCTTCACGAATGCCATATTTTTCGAGCAACGAACCGGACACAAACGAATCCGATTCCTGTGAGACATAACCTGCCTTTGCATCACGCAGAAAACCGTATCCCTTCGGATGCAGTTCCAGTATCCCTTGAATGGGTGTGACGGTTTCGGGTCCCTGGCTGGGCCCCTGACTGGAACGCTGGTCGTTGTAGGGCCGTCCGTTGCCACCACCATGATTGAACTGTGGCCGTCGATCCTGCGAATTTCGGCGAGGTCCGCGATTTGGTTGCTGGTTGAACCGGCCTTGCTGCTGACGTCCTTGCTGCTGTCCGCCGTAGTTGCCGCCTTCGGGTTGGTTACCACGACCACGTCCACGACGTCGACGGCGTCGACGATTTGGACCACCATCATGGAACCCCTCGGAACCACCATGAAATTCACCGCCAGCCGGTGGTGCGTCTCCAGGGCCATCGGCAAATGATTCGCCTCGATCACCACCGGAATCGCTCTCATGTGACGCGACCGGACGGGGATCTCGTTCGAATGGCTCGGGGGCCGGCGATTCGACAGCACTGGAACTGCCGGCTTCTTCAGGCGTCTCCGATCGACGGGGAGCACGACCGCGTCGAGGTCGTTCTGTCGCAGCGGGAGCCGGTTCACTCGTCGCTTCCGTACGCCGCGTTCGACCGCGCCGGGGGGCCGGGGGGGCGTCCAGATTCTCAAAATCCATATCCTGTTCGGTGGGGTAACCGTCACCTCGCACACCGGCAATTTCGTCGAACACTTCCTCGATCACAGGCTTCGGAGCCTTGGCTTCAGCCATACCGGTTTCACGCAATTCACCTGTATCAGGGGCGTCAACCTTCTTGGTACGACGACGAGTCACTCGCTTGGGTGAACCGGAACTTTGATCGGCGGTCATAAACATTTCCATTGACTAAACAAATTCTGCAAACGCGGACAAGAACACCTCAACGCTGGCAAATGGCAACGGCCATCCAGCGGAGCACGCATCGGTCCAGATAGGAATCCCCAGCACATCCAGGCGGGTTCCGCTTCAAGTAGTGACCCCGTCACACGGGGCTCAAGACTGGAATTCGACGAAAAAACAGCTTCCGAAATCCTTAAACGAGACGCGGCTGATAGCAGCTGAATAACTGCCCGTCCGCCTCCTTGCTGACTCGCGCCGCGATTCGCACTCATGCCACCCGGCAACAACAACGCGCTCGAAAACTAACAACGCGATGTCGAGACAAACTCGCCAAACACAATTCTCCCCAGTGGACACTGACCCGGTGAAAGTTCTTCACGACGAATCAAACCAACCAGCGGAAAACGAGTCGATGCCTGAGGGCAACGAATGTGGCTGTATATTGAGTGACCGTCAAAGCCTGGTCGGAACACACGGAGAAAGCGTTCCGCACGAAAGAGCTTGAAGACGATGGACTCAAGACGCCACAGCTCCCTCTGACCGTGATTCTCCGGTCGTCACGAACACTTGGACATCTTGCGAAGCGAGTCGATTCAAAAGTCTTACTTATGAATCTGTGCCTGTGGTAAAGCACCAATCGACACTGGGATCATATCGAGCGTACGAGATCTGTCAATTCAAGTCTTTTACGGAAAATGGCAAATTCTGTCGCTGTTCTCAAAAAATCTGATCCACTATGGTTCGGGATTCTTGGCATCGAGCAGGGATTTGAGCGGATTTAACGGATCCTGACCGCAGTCGACTGCTGGCTTTCATGACAACTGCCGGGCAACCGCTGGCGAGCAGGGGGATGTTCCGATTAGGCTGTCTTTATCGCCTTCTCTCATTCCAAGATTGACCACCCAGGAACATCATGGCGTCCGCAAGCACCTACCTTGTTTCGTTCCAGATACGCTTCGTTCTCAATCCACTCTTCCTATTGTCACTCGTTTGTCTCACGACAGCCCATCAATCGGTGTGTGCGGCCGACGAAGTTGGATTTCACGTTCGCACGTTTGCGATCAAGAATGCTCGTGTCGTGACTGCCCCCGGTCAATCTGTGGACGCGGCCAACATCGTTGTCCGCTCGGGTCGCATCGCTGCCGTGGGTGCGGGAGTCGAGATTCCCGCTGACGCCGATGTGATCGATGCGGATGGATTGACCGTCTACCCCGGGTTCATTGATGCCGGAACAACCGCTCTGATGACCGAGTTCCGACCGGTCCCCGTCGAAGGACGTAGCGTCGATACCTCGAAGTACTCACTCGCTGGTATGCGCGGCGATGACCATAACGGCCTGACTCCCGAATTCCTGGCTGCCGAACATCTTCGGCTTCCGGCTGAGGAGCTCAACAAATATCGCCAAGCGGGGTTCATCGCTGTTCATGTCGTGCCAGCCGGACGCATTGCCAGCGGACAGGGGGCTGTCGTTAATCTGGCTTCGTTACCGATTCGCGAAGCGTTACTGGTTCCGTCCACATTCGGCAC
>Ga0105238_10000367_pt1 | contig 48504 bp, 39 predicted proteins | sample KBSC34metaG_FD_81526 | JGI IMG/M metagenome (GOLD analysis project Ga0105238, IMG submission 81526) | Corn rhizosphere microbial communities from Kellogg Biological Station, Michigan, USA - KBS C3-4 metaG | ecosystem: Host-associated > Plants > Roots > Rhizosphere > Soil | place: Michigan, USA...
ACCATCGAGCAGTGCCGCGACCGTGCCAATGAATTGCTGCGGCAGCTGGAAAACTGGGGCACGCCCGACGAACTGGCCAAGATCCAGGCCGAAGCCGCCGCCAAGGCAGCGGCCAAGCCCGCCGACAACAAGCGAGCAGGCGAGGGTGAGGAGCAGGAAGATTCGCCCGCGCAGAAACCCTTCTACGTGCTCTGGGTGGAAGCCTTCCAGTCCTCGCTGCAGCTGCACCGCACGCCGCTGTCGATCGCGCCCATCTTCAACAAGCAGCGCGAGGGTACGCCGCGTTCATGGATCTTCACGTCGGCGACGCTGGCAGTGAAGAAGGATTTCAATCACTACGCAGCCCAGATGGGCCTGTGGAATGCCCCGGCGCAATCCTGGCCGAGCCCTTTCAATTATGCCGAGCAGGGGCTGCTGTACGTACCGCAGAACCTGCCACAGCCGAATTCGTTTGAATACACCGATGCCGTCATCGATGCCGCACTGCCGACCATCGAGGCCGCCGGCGGCCGCTGCTTCTTCCTGTGCACTACGCTGCGTGCAGTCAATCGTGCAGCGGAGCGGCTGCGCGCCGAGTTCGAGGCGCGCGGCCATGATTTCCCGCTGTTCGTGCAGGGTGAGGCGGGACGGACGGAGTTGCTGGACCGTTTCCGCGCTGCGGGCAATGGCGTGCTGATTGGCAGCCAGAGCTTCTGGGAAGGTGTGGACGTGCGTGGCGACGCACTGTCGCTGGTCATCATCGACAAGCTGCCGTTCTCGCCTCCGGATGATCCGGTGCTGGCTGCCCGTATCAGCGAAATGGAAAAGCAGGGCCTGAACGGCTTCGTGCACCATCAGCTGCCGGCGGCCATCATCAACCTGAAGCAGGGCGCGGGTCGCCTGATCCGTGACGAGGGCGACCGCGGCGTGCTGATGATCTGCGATCCGCGCATCATCACCAAGAATTACGGTCGCCGTATCTGGCAGAGCCTGCCGCCCTTCAAGCGCACCCGCGAGCTGGAGGTGGTACAAGCCTTCTTCCGCGAGCAGGATGCACGCCGCGCCGCTGCCGCCGCCGGCGAGGACACTGCGGCGGAGGGTTGAGATGGCAGATCACACCTCGCTGGTGCCGGTGCGCGCCTCCGAACTCGCCCTGGGCCGCCCCGCGCCCTGGCCGATCTACAACGATGCCGGCAAGCTCCTGCTGGCGCGCGGTACCTTGATCGATACGCCGGACCAACTGGCCGGGCTGATCGAATACGGTCTCTACCGCAATGCCAACTGGATTGCCGAGCCGGATACCGAATCCGTACCGTTGCCGCAGGCGCGCGACGTCTTGCGCAAGAAGCAGGGCGGCAAAAAAAACTTGAAGCCCTCTGCGGCGGTGCGCGGCCAGGAAACCATCATTACGCTGGACGAGGTGCGCTGGCAGATCGGCGATACCTTGTGGCTGCAATTTGCCGACGATGCCGCGCAGCGCTATGCGGTGTCATTGGTGGGCTGCTTGCCCAACCGCAGTATCCTGGTGACAGCGCCACAAAAGGAGGGCAAGCAGCTCTTCGTGCGGGAAGGCCAGGGCTTCGTGGTGCGCGCCCTGACCGGTCGCCGCGCCTATGCTTTTGCGGCGCAACTGCTGAAGTATCAGCAAACTCCTTTCGTTTACCTTCATGTCTCCCTGCCCAAGGAGGTACGTTCCACCGTTATCCGCCAGGCCACCCGCGTGCCTGTCGGGGCGGAAGGCTATCTCGCGGTGGATGGCAGCCAGCCGCTGGCCGCCAGCGTGATCGACCTCAGTTTGGCTGGGGCTTCGCTGGTGGCGACCTCGCTTTCCGGCAAGGTGGCGGCAAAGAAGGGCGTGACGGGCCAGCTGCGTTTCGTGGCCTCGGTGGCGGACCAGCAGTTGCCGCTGGAACTGCCGGTGGTCCTGCGGACGGTGGAGTCTTTGGGGGAGGCCGATTTCCATCAGTACGGGGTGGAATTTGCGCAACTGACGGTGCGCGACAAACTGGTGCTGTCAGCCTATGTCTATCAGGAACTGACGCTGCAGGAATAGACGACGCAACAGGGCAGGAGAATGTCAGGAGGAGGGGCTGTCCAAAGCTCGGCTTCGGTTAAAATTCAGCCCATGAAAATCCTCATCAGCAACGACGACGGCTACCTGGCACCCGGCATCAATGCCCTGGCCGAAGCCCTCGCACCGATCGCCGACATCACCGTGGTGGCCCCCGACAGCAATCGCTCGGGCAGCTCCAATTCCCTGACGCTGGATCGCCCGCTGTGGGTGGAACAGGCCGCCAACGGCTTCTACTATCTCAATGGCACGCCGTCGGACTGTGTCCACGTGGCGCTGACCGGCTTGCTCAAGGAGCGTCCTGACCTGATCGTCTCCGGTATCAACCAGGGCCAGAACATGGGCGACGATACGCTCTATTCCGGCACGGTGGCGGCGGCGACCGAGGGTTTTCTGTTCGGCATTCCTTCCATTGCGTTTTCGCAACTGCACAAGGGCTGGGGCGAGCTGGCGTCGGCCGCACGCATCGCCCGCGAGATCGTTGAGCGCCGCTTCGACAGCCTGCCCAAGCCTTACCTGCTCAACGTCAACATTCCCAACCTGCCGTATGCGCAGATCAAAGGCTGCGTGGCAACCCGTCTGGGCAAACGCCACATGTCCGAGCCGGTGCACAAGCTGACTGACCCGCATGGCCGGGACCTGTACTGGATCGGCCCGGCCGGGGCCGCCAAGGACGGTGGCGAGGGCACCGATTTCCATGCTACGGCCAATGGCTACGTCTCCATCACGCCGCTGCAGATCGACCTGACGCACTCCGCGCAACTGGACAATCTCAAGAAAGCGCTTGCATGAGCGACAAGCCCAGCCGCTTTCCGCTGAGCCTGTCCTCGGTGGTCGACAAGAAAAAGACCGCCAACGCCGGGCGGGATGCGGCTGGCCGGCCCCAGGCCACGACCCAGACCGCGGCCAAGAATGCCGCCCAGTCATCGCAGCGCGCGGCCCTGAAGCCGGTGCAGCAGGGCCTGGCCCAGGCGCTGCGTCCGCCGCCGGCACCACCGCGCGCGCCGGTAGCGCCTGCCCAGCCGCTGCTGAGCGCCGCGCCGGTGCCGCGCACGGCCGTCAGGAACGTCATGACGGTGACCCAGACCAATGCTTCCCATCATGCCTCGCCGCTGGCCTCGGAAGCGGTGCGCAAGGCCATGGTGGCGCGCGTGGCCAAGCAGGGTGTGGCAGATGCCAAGGTGCTGGCCGCGCTGGAGGCAGTGCCGCGCCACATGTTCGTGGAACCCGGCCTGGCCAGCCAGGCCTATATCGATGCGTCGCTGCCGATCGGCCATCACCAGACCATTTCGCAGCCCTACATCGTGGCGCGCATGATCGAACTGATGCGCCAGAATCGCCATGGCGGCCGCCTGGACCGGGTATTGGAGATCGGCACCGGCTGCGGCTACCAGGCCGCCGTGCTGTCGCGGGTAGCAGGCGAGGTGTATTCCATCGAGCGCATCAAGCCCTTGCATGAACTGGCCAAGACCAATCTGCGTCCCTTGCGCGTGGCGAACATCCGCTTGCATTACGGAGATGGTATGCTTGGCCTGCCGCAAGTTGCGCCGTTTGATGGCATCATCCTCGCGGCGGCAGGTCTCGAAGTGCCGCAGGCCCTGCTGGAACAGCTCGCCATTGGCGGCAGGCTGGTAGCGCCCGTGGGCGAACGCCAGCAGGTGCTGGAACTGATAGAACGTGTGGGCCAGCGCGACTGGCGCCGTACCACCCTGGAACAGTGCCATTTCGTGCCGCTGCGGCCGGGAACGGTGTAGGTCGGCAAAGTCCGGCATGAGCAGGACGCAATGAGCAGAACCGGCGGATATCAGGTCCGCCACGCATCATCGAACAGGGAGCGGGCGGCAACAAGCACAAGCATCCAAGCCGCGGGTCGATGAAAAGAGCGGATGGGCAGGCGAGGGGGCCGCATTTCCCTGATGAACTTCTGGCGCTGGCTGCGTGTCAACTAGCGTCGTACAAAATCTAACGTAAGAGCATGAAGAAAATTCGTTTGGCTGTATTGGGCAGTGTCGTCAGTTTGCTGGCCGCCTGCGGCTCGACACCGAATCAGCAGCCGGCGCCCGTCGTCGAGCGCACGTCGAGCACCGCCAAGCCGGCCGATGCTGCTGCCGCTCCGGTGGTGCCGGCCCCGTCGGGACGTGGCTATTACACCGTCAAGAAGGGCGATACCCTGTATCGCATCGCCCTGGACGTCGGGCAGAACTGGCGCGACATCGTCGCCTGGAACAACCTGACCAACCCGAACGACATCAAGGTCGACCAGGTGCTGCGCGTGGCGCCGCCCGATCGTGCCGGTCCGGCCCAGACGGCGACCGTGGCTGCCGCGCCGGGCGCAGGGCTGGATGTGAAGCCGCTGGGTGCACCAGGCGCCGCCGCACCGGCTGCAGCACCGATGGCCTCGGGCAGCAACAAGACTGGTCCGCGCGGTGACAAGCGCGCCTACTCGGAAAGCGCCCTGGCTGAACTGGAAAAGCCTGATGCTGCACCGGCAGCCGCACCTGCTGCAGCCCCTGCGGCTGTCGCCAAGCCGGAAGCGCCGCATGCAGCGGACAAGCCGGCGGCAGCCAGCCAGGCGCCGGTCGCCAGCGATGATGAAGGCGTGACCTGGATGTGGCCGGCCGACGGCAAGGTGGTCGGCACCTTCGAAGGCGGCAAGAAGGGTGTAGATATTGCAGGCAAGGATGGCCAGGCCGTGCTGGCGGCAGCCGGTGGCAAGGTCATGTATGCCGGCAGCGGCATTCGTGGCTATGGCAACCTGGTGATCATCAAGCACACCAACAACTTGTTGTCGGCCTATGCCCACAACAAGACCATCCTGGTCAAGGAAGGCCAGGCGGTGACCAAGGGACAGAAGATCGCTGAAATGGGCAAGTCCGACAGCGACAGCGTCAAACTGCATTTCGAGATCCGCCAGCAGGGTAAACCTGTTGATCCTTCAAAATACTTACCGCCACGCTAGCGTATGACAAGCAATCGCCGCGATCACTTGCCAGACCAGGACCCTCGTGAAGAGGATATGGACGATCCCATCGAGGAGATCGATGAACCGGAAGTGATTGACGGCGATGCTGCCGAGCAGCCCCAGGAGGCGGCCCCGGCCGAAGGCGTGGACGAGCTCAAGAAGGTGCTCGCCGCCGAACTCTCCACCGACACCACCCAGCATTACCTCAACAAGATCGGTGCCAAGCCGCTGTTGACGGCGGCCGAAGAGCTGCATTTCGCCACCCAGGCCAAGGCCGGCGAATTCGAGGCGCGCCAGAAGATGATCGAGCACAACCTGCGGCTGGTAGTGTCGATCGCCAAGCACTACATCAACCGGGGCGTGGCCCTGCTGGACCTGATCGAAGAGGGCAACCTCGGCCTGATGCGCGCCATCGACAAGTTCGAGCCTGAGCGCGGATTCCGCTTCTCCACCTACGCCACCTGGTGGATCCGCCAGAGCATCGAGCGCGCCATCATGAATCAGGCCCGTACCGTGCGGCTTCCCGTGCATATGGTGCGCGAGCTGAACCAGATTCTCCGCGCAAAATATCATCTCGAAGCGCAGCAACGTGACGGAAGAGACGCCAGCGCCGAAGACATCGCGCACCTGGTCGACCGTCCGGTGGAAGAGGTGCAGGATGTGCTGGCCCTGTCCGAACATGCAGCCTCGCTGGACACCCCGCTGGATAACGACCCGCAGGCCAGCCTGATGGATCTCTTGCCCAGTGCCGTCGAAGAGCATCCTGACACCCGTGCCGAAAGCCAGGAAATGGCCTTGCTGATCCGGGAATGGCTCAAGAGCTTGTCCGAAAAACAACGTGTCGTGGTGGCCCGCCGCTTCGGCTTGGACAACGACGATCCCTCGACGCTGGAGCAACTGGCGGGCGAGATGGGCATCACTCGTGAGCGCGTGCGCCAGGTGCAGCAGGAGGCTTTGGTCAAGCTCAAGCGGCTGCTGACCTCGCGCGGCGTGAGCCGCGACGCGTTGTTCTAGGGCGCTTCCTCTAAATTGCAGTGATTTCGCGGGCCGGCGCGGTCCGGATGCGCTTGCTGCTTCCCTCGCGGTCCCGGATCGCGGACAATACCGCTTTTGTTTTCGGCAGCGGGCTTCGGTCCTACCCTGTGGTTTCCCTCATGCAACAAGACATCATCATTGAAATCAAGTCGCTCGACATGGACGGGCGCGGCGTTGGTCACCTCCAAAACGAGGATGGCACGCAAGGCAAGGTCATCTTCGTCGAAGGCGCGCTGCCGGGCGAGCGGGTCAGTTTTCAGTCCTATCGCAAGAAGCCCAAGTGGGAGGCGGGCGTGATGACCACGCTGCATAGCGAGTCCTCGCTGCGGGTGAAGCCCCGGTGTGATTATTTCGGCACCTGCGGCGGCTGTGCCATGCAGCATCTGGAGCCGTCGGCCCAGGTCGCCATGAAGCAGCGCGTGCTGGAAGACAACCTCTGGCACCTGGGCAAGACCAAGGCCGAGGTCATGCTGCGTCCCATCTATGGCCCCACCTGGGGTTATCGCTATCGCGCCCGGATCTCGGTGCGCCACGTGGCCAAGAAGGGTGGGGTGCTGGTGGGCTTCCATGAAAAGCGCTCGTCCTTCATCGCCGATATGAAGACTTGTGAAATCCTGCCGCCCAATGTGTCGGCCATGCTGGTGCCGCTGCGTGAACTGGTGGCAGTGCTGTCGATTCGCGATCGCATGCCGCAGATCGAGCTGGCCGTGGGTGAGGGCGACGATGGCAACAAGGTTACCGTACTGGTGTTGCGCATCATGGAGGCGCTGAGCCCGGCCGATGAAACCCTGCTCAAGACCTTTGCCGACGAGCACAAGATCGAATGGTGGCTGCAGACCAAGGGGCCGGATACGGCAGCGCCTTACTATCCCGCCGAATCGCGCCTGCAGTACACCTTGCCTGAATTCGGTATCCGCATGCCGTTCAAGCCGACCGATTTCACCCAGGTGAATCACCAGATCAACCGCGTTCTGGTGGCCCGTGCGCTGCGCCTGCTGGATGTGCAGCCGCAGGATCGCGTGGCCGACCTGTTCTGCGGCTTGGGTAACTTCACGCTGCCCATCGCTACCTTGGCACGCGAAGTGGTCGGGATCGAAGGCAGCACGGCCCTGACCGAGCGCGCACTGGACAATGCCAAGGTCAATGGCGTCGATGCCAAGACCAGTTTCTATTGCCGCAATCTGTTCGAGGCCAAGCCGGAAGATTTCGTGGCGCTTGGCAAGTTCGATCGCATGCTGATCGACCCGCCGCGCGAAGGTGCCATGGAAGTCTGCAAGGCCCTCGTGGAATTGCCGCCGGAACAGCAGCACCTGAAGCCCAAGCGTATCGTCTACGTATCCTGCAACCCGGCGACGTTGGCGCGCGATGCAGGCATGCTGGTCCATCTGGGTGGTTATGCACTCAAGTATGCTGGCGTGGTGAACATGTTCCCGCATACGGCCCACGTGGAATCCATCGCCGTGTTCGATCTGCCCGAGTGAGGTCGAGGGCGGCAGACGAAAAAAATGCCGGCTTGCGCCGGCATTTTTATTTCATTTGAAGCAATATTCGCGAGATCAGTCGCGGTTGCCGCCGACGATGCCCAGGATGGACAGCAGGTTGGCAAAGACGTTGTAGACGTCCAGGTAGATCGCCAGCGTGGCCGAAATGTAGTTGGTTTCGCCGCCGTTGACCACCTGTTGCACGTCATACAGGATGTAAGCCGAGAAGATGGCGATGGCCACCACCGAGATAGTCAGTTGCAGCGCCGGCAGGTGCAGGAAGATGTTGGCCAGCGAAGCCACCAGAATCACCAGCACGCCTGCAAAGAGCCACTTGCCCATGCCCGAGAAGTCACGCTTGGAGACGGTGGCGATGGTGGCCATGCCGCAGAAGATGATGGCGGTGCCGCCAAAGGCCGTCATGATCAGTCCGGCGCCGTTGGAGAAGCCCAGCGTGTACTCGATCAGGCGCGACAGCATCAGGCCCATGAAGAAGGTGAAGCCCAGCAGGAAAGCTACGCCCCAGCCAGTATTCTTGGTCTTCTCGATCGCGTAGAAGAAGCCGAAGGCGATCGCCAGGAACAGCACGAAGCCGATCATCGGGCTCGCAGCAAACAGGCTGAAATGCATCTGCACGCCCAGCCAGGCGCCCAGCACGGTCGGGATCATCGACAGCGCCAGCAGCCAGTAGGTGTTGCGCAGAACGCGGTTGCGGGTGGCCAGGCTCGTGGTCGAGTGGCCGAAGGTCGTGTCCAGTTGATTCATATGTCCTCCGAAGCGTTGAATGCGAGCCAGAGAATAGCACGATGGCTCACTGCTAAGACAAGTCTTCCCTCGCTCTGGTTCGAGATGCGGGCACTTTATGTGAGGCCGTTATCTCGCGCATCCCGGCTGATTTCAATGCGCTACTGCCCGAATGCCGTGTCAAAGCAGGTGAATTGACATGATATCTGATGGTTTCATGCTAAAATACAAGGTTCATTGAATTAACAATTATTGGCTTTAAGCCTTTATTTTTATTGGAGTTTTTCTCATGGCAATTGAACGCACCCTGTCGATTATCAAGCCCGACGCCGTCGCCAAGAACGTGATCGGTCAAATCTACAGCCGTTTCGAAAACGCCGGCCTGAAGGTCGTCGCTGCTCGTATGGCCCAACTGTCGCGCGCTGAAGCCGAAGGTTTCTACGCTGTGCACCGTGAGCGTCCTTTCTTCAAGGACCTGGTGGACTTCATGATCTCCGGCCCGGTGATGATTCAGGTGCTGGAAGGCGAAGGCGCCATCCTGAAGAACCGCGACCTGATGGGCGCAACCGATCCGAAGAAGGCTGAAAAGGGCACCATCCGCGCCGACTTCGCTGATTCCATCGACGCCAACGCCGTGCACGGTTCGGACGCTGAAGAAACTGCCAAGGGCGAAATCGCCTACTTCTTCCCGGCGCTGAACGTTTATTCGCGTTAATCTGTTCCTGTTTTTCATCGGTCTTCCGGGCTGGGGCGGAAACCGGCGCTGCAATCCCTGCCGCGCCTTTCTGCTCTGGTCCCGACCGCAAGCATCATGACTACAGCTCTCACCAATCTGCTGGATATGGATCCCGCGCAACTCGTCGCCTACTGCGGCGAGTTGGGTGAGAAGCCGTTTCGTGCAAAGCAGTTGCAGCGATGGATACACCAGTTCGGCGTGTCTGATTTCGATCAGATGACCGACCTGGCCAAATCGCTGCGCGACAAGCTGAAGACCCGCGCCGAAGTCCGTGCGCCGGCCATCATCAGCGACCATACCTCCACCGACGGCACACGCAAGTGGCTGGTCGACGTGGGCCAGGGCAACGCGGTGGAAACCGTGTTCATTCCTGAAGAAAACCGCGGCACGCTGTGCGTTTCGACGCAGGCGGGCTGTGCCGTGAATTGCCGCTTCTGCTCCACCGGCAAGCAGGGCTTCAACCGCAATCTCACCGTGGCCGAAATCATCGGCCAGCTGTGGATGGCGGAATTCGAATTGCGCAAGACCAAGGGCATCGAAGGCGGCCCCAAGGGCGAGCGCCAGATCACCAACGTGGTCATGATGGGCATGGGCGAGCCGTTGCTCAACTTCGAGCCGACCGTCACCGCCTTGCGCCTGATGCTGGACGACAATGCTTATGGCCTGTCGCGCCGCCGCGTCACGCTCTCCACCAGCGGCGTGGTGCCGATGATCGACAAGCTGTCGCAGGAGTGCCCGGTGGCGCTGGCTGTCTCGCTGCACGCCTCCAACGATGCGCTGCGCGATTCGCTCATTCCGCTGAATCGCAAGCACCCGCTGCGCGAGCTGATGCTGGCCTGCAAGCGCTATCTGGAATTCGCGCCGCGCGACTTCATCACCTTCGAGTACTGCATGCTCGATGGCGTCAACGACACCGACACCCATGCGCGCGAACTGGTCGCGCTGGTGAAGGAAGGCGAGACCGCCATCCCCTGCAAGTTCAACCTGATTCCCTTCAATCCCTTCCCCGAGTCGGGCTTGAAGCGTTCGCACAATCCGCGCATCAAGGCGTTTGCGCAGATCCTGATGGATGCTGGCATCGTGACCACCATCCGCAAGACCCGTGGCGACGACATCGATGCCGCCTGCGGCCAGTTGGCCGGCGAAGTGAAGGATCGTACACGGGTGCAGGAACGCATGCAGAAAATGGCCGAATACCAGGCCAAGTTCGGCAAGGACTTTGGCCGCATCGTGGAGATCTCCGGGTGACGGCAGGGTGGTCCCATGTCCTTGCTGGTCCTGCGGTACCAGCCTTCGCCGCCACGGCGAGGGATCAGTTGCCGCTTTTTACAGAATGGGTAACGGGGGCGTCGATGTTGCGCTGGGGCGCAGGCATCGCACGTCCTTTTTGTGTTTTTGCTGAAATGATCGTCCGTTCTGCCGTTATGGTTCAGGATGGGCTGAAGTTGTCGAATTTCCCCGGAGGGACGCGGCAGGAGCCGCGCAGGGACGCTCCAGAAGAATCCGGCCAGGGCCGGCTAAAAAAAGCTTTTGCATGTGGAGCATTTGATGAGTGATCAACAAATGAACGAAAGGTCGTCGCAACAACCGCAGGATGCAGGTCAATCGTCCCAGGCCGTCCTCTTGCCGGGTGCCATGCTGGCCGCAGCACGCCAGAAGAAGGGCTGGACCATCGAGCAGGCAGCCAGCCTGGTGAAGCTGGCCCCGCGCCAGATCATGGCGATCGAAGCGGACAATTATGCAGCCTTGCCCGGCCTGGCCGTGGCGCGCGGTTTCGTGCGCAGCTATGCCAAGGTGCTGGGGCTGGATGTGCATGCCGTGACGGCTTCCTTGCCGCAGGAGTCGGCCGTGCAGCAGCGCGACCACATCGTACCGCAGCACCAGCTCTCCACGCCGTTCTCGGAAGGTCCGCTGCCGGCCATGATGATGAGCACGCGCGGCAACAGCTCGGCCTTGCCCATCGTCGCCGGTGTGGTGGTGGTCGCCCTGTTGGCAGGCGCGGCAGCCGTGCGCTGGACTGAACTCGGTGCCAATGTGCCGCAGCTGGCCTTCCTCAAATCGCATCACGAGGAGGCAGCAGCAGCGTCGGGCACTTCTACGGATGCGCAGAATGTGCAGTCGGCCGAGACCGCTTCTTCCACCGAGACACCGGTGAATGCCCGCGTTGAAACAATCACGACCGCACCCGCCGAGGAGCCCGCCAAGCCTGCTGCTCCCGTTGCGGAGGCACCCGCACCGCTAGCTCAGGCCCCGGTGGCGGCCAAGCCGGAACCGGTTCAGGCCGCCACGCCGGCAGCCAGCCAGCCGGCATCTACGCCGGCCCCGGCGTCTGCGCCAGCGTCTGCCGCATCGGCTGCGCCCGCCCAGATGGCCTCGACCACTGTCCCCAGTGGCTTGAACATCGTCAACAGCAAGGATTTGCTGCGCCTGACCTTCCGCGAGGATTCCTGGGTGGAAATCCGGCGTGCCGACAAGAGCACCGTGATTTCGCGCCTGCTCAAGGCCGGCACCACCGAGACCTTTGATGTCTCGGACGCCACGACCCTGATCATCGGCAACGCCGCCGGTGTCGACGCCAGCCTGCGCGGCCAGCCGCTGGACCTGAAAACCCCGGGCGGCAGCAATGTTGCACGCCTGAACCTGAACTGAGTCGACTACCCATCATGTCTTCCTTCCCGATCGCCTCCGGGCCGCTGGCCCGCCGCAACAGCCGCCGCGTGGTCATCAGCCATGGCGCGCGCGAGATCCTCGTGGGTGGTGGAGCCCCGGTCATGGTGCAATCCATGACCAACACCGACACTGCGGATGCCATCGGGACGGCCATCCAGATCAAGGAACTGGCCCGGGCCGGCTCCGAGATCGTGCGCCTGACCGTCAATACGCCCGAGGCCGCCGCTGCCGTGCCGGCCATTCGCGAGCAGCTCGACCGCATGGGCGTGGATGTGCCGCTGGTGGGCGATTTCCACTACAACGGCCACACCCTGCTGACCGACTATCCGGAGTGCGCCCAGGCGCTCTCCAAATACCGTATCAATCCCGGCAACGTGGGCAAGGGCGCCAAGCGAGATACCCAGTTCGCCCAGATGATCGAAGTGGCCTGCAAGTACGACAAGCCGGTGCGCATCGGCGTGAACTGGGGCAGCCTGGACCAGGCGCTGCTGGCGCGCATCATGGACGAAAACGCTGGTCGTGCCGAGCCGTGGTCGGCCCAGGCGGTGATGTATGAAGCCTTGGTCACCTCTGCCATCGAGAACGCCCAGCGCGCCGAGGAGCTGGGCATGTCGGGTGACAAGATCATCCTGTCCTGCAAAGTTTCCGGCGTGCAGGATCTGATCGCGGTTTATCGTGAGCTGGCGCGCCGCTGCGACTACCCCCTGCACCTTGGCCTGACCGAGGCCGGCATGGGCAGCAAGGGCATCGTGGCCTCCACGGCGGCGCTGTCGGTGCTGCTGCAGGAAGGCATCGGCGACACCATCCGCATCTCGCTGACCCCCGAGCCGGGCGGCGACCGTACCAAGGAAGTGGTAGTCGGCCAGGAAATCCTGCAGACCATGGGCCTGCGCAAGTTCACCCCGATGGTGATCGCCTGCCCGGGTTGCGGCCGCACCACCTCGACCGTGTTCCAGGACCTGGCCGACAAGATCCAGACCTTCCTGCGCGAGCAGATGCCGGTCTGGAAGGGCAAGTATCCCGGCGTGGAAGCCATGAACGTGGCCGTCATGGGCTGCATCGTCAATGGCCCCGGTGAATCCAAGCACGCCAACATCGGCATCAGCCTGCCGGGCACCGGCGAGTCGCCGGCGGCACCGGTGTTCATCGATGGCGAAAAGAAGATGACCCTGCGCGGCGAACGCATCGCCGAGGAATTCCAGAAGGTGGTGCTGGAGTATGTCGAATCGCATTACGGTCAGGGCAGCCATTCCTGACCACCGTGGAGCCCGCCACCATAGGGCGTTGCGGGCCATGCAGTACACTTGCGCTGGTGCGTCGCACGAAAGATGCGTCAGATTCCAGTTTCCAGAAATGAAGTAAAAAGCAAAAACTCCGGGTTTCGGTATGTCAGAACAAAAGAAAGTCGAAAAAATCGTTGGCGTCAAAGGCATGAATGACATCCTGCCGGCGGACGCCCCGTTGTGGGAGCTGTTCGAGAACACCGTGCAATCGGTGCTCAAGAGCTACGGTTTCCAGCAGATCCGCACCCCCATCGTCGAGCCGACCGCGCTGTTCGCGCGCGGCCTGGGGGAGGTGACCGACATCGTCGAGAAGGAAATGTATTCCTTCACCGATTCCATGAACGGCGACAACCTGACTTTGCGCCCGGAAAACACCGCCGGCGTGGTGCGCGCTGCCCTGGAACACAACCTGACCTATGACGGTCCCAAGCGCCTGTGGTATGTCGGCCCCATGTTCCGCCATGAGCGTCCGCAGCGCGGCCGTTATCGCCAGTTCCACCAGGTCGGCGCCGAAGCCGTGGGTTTCAGCGGCCCGGACATCGATGCCGAACTGATCATGATGTGCCAGCGCCTGTGGGATGACCTGGGCCTGTCCGACATCCGCCTGGAACTGAACTCCATCGGCAACGCCGAAGAGCGCAACAAGCACCGTGCCGACCTGATTGCCTACTTCGAACAGCACAAGGACCTGCTGGACACCGACGCCCAGCGCCGCCTGCACGCCAACCCGCTGCGCATCCTGGATACGAAGAATCCTGCCATGCAGGAGATGGTGAACGCCGCCCCCAAGCTGCTGGACTACCTGGGTGAAGAATCGCGCGCGCACTTCGAGGGCGTGCAGAAGATCCTGCGCCACAACAATATTCCCTTCACCATCAACCCGCGCCTGGTGCGCGGCATGGACTACTACAACCGTACCGTGTTCGAGTGGGTCACCGACCAGCTGGGCTCGCAGGGCACGGTCTGCGGCGGTGGACGCTACGATCCGCTGATCGAAATGTTCGGCGGCAAGCCGACCCCGGCCTGTGGCTTCGCCATGGGCGTGGAACGCCTGCTGGAGCTGATGAAGGCCAATGGCGAGCAGTATGCACCGAACCAGTGCGACGTCTATCTGGTCCATCAAGGCGAAGAAGCACAGTTGCAATCTTTCGTTCTGGCTGAACGTTTGCGGACTGCCGGGCTCGATGTTGTGCTACATTGCGCATCGTCCAATGGTGGTGGTTCGTTCAAGGCGCAGATGAAGCGCGCCGACGCCAGCGGTGCTGCCTTTGCCGTGATCATCGGTGAAGACGAGCTCAAGGCCGGGACTGCCACCGTCAAGCACATGCGCGAAGGCAATGCCGAGGAAGGGCGTGCCAACCAGAGCAACATGGCCTTCGACGGCGTGGTCGACTACATCGTGGAACAGATCGTCGGCGATCACGACCATGATCACGACCACGTGCACTATCACCCCTGAAGACCCGTCCACCTCGACCGTCAACTTATCTAAACGCAGAGTTACATGGCATACGATCTCGAAGAACAAGAACAGCTTGATTCCATCAAGGCCTGGTGGGCGAAATACGGCAACCTGGTGACCTGGGCGCTGATCATCGCGCTGGCCGCCTACGCCGGCTGGACCGGCTGGAATACCTGGCAGGGCCGCCAGTCGGCGCAAGCCTCGGTGCTCTACGAAGAACAGCAGAAGTCGCTGGCGGCCAAGGACAATGCCAAGGTGCAACGCGCCGCCGCCGACATCCAGGACAAGTTCAGCGGCACCGCCTACGCCGAGATGAGCGCCCTGGTGGCAGCCAAGTCGGCCTTCGATGCCAATGACCTGGAAGCGGCCAAGAAGCAGCTGCAATGGGTGATCGACCACGGCCGTGGCAAGGAATACAAGGCCATCGCTGCCGTCCGCCTGGCGGGCGTGCTGCTCGATGCCAAGGCGTATGACGAGGCGCTGAAGGTCTTGTCGGGTGACTATCCCGCCCAGTTCGCGGGTGCCATTGCCGACCGCAAGGGCGATGTGCTGGCTGCTCAGGGCAAGCGCGACGAAGCCCGCAGCGCCTACAAGCTGGCTCTGGAAAAGAGCGACGCCAAGGATCCGGGTCGTCAGCTGATCCAGATCAAGCTCGACGCCATCGGCGGCGAAGCGGCCAAGGCCTGAGGCCGGCGCTCGCGCCACCGAAGAATGCTCCGGGTCCCGGTTCGCTGTGGCGCACCGGTGGCCTGGCGGGTTGCAGATGCAACCCCGAATTGAATCGCAATCCCACCGCGAATCCATCCATCGCTTAGAGGAAACAGAATATGCGTAGTGTGACAGCCACTGCTGCCAAGGCAACATCCTTTGCTCGATCCCGTAGCGCCTGCAAGCTGGCGCTGAATGTGGCCGCCATGGCCGCCGTGGTGGCCTTGTCCGGCTGCTCGCTGTTCTCCAGCAAGAAAGATCCGAATCCGCCGGCCCCGCTGGTCGAATTCACCCAGAAGATGCGTGCCCAGGCTGCTTGGACGGTGTCGGTCGGCAAGGCCGGCAGCTACCAGTTCAGCCCGGCTTTCGCTGCGGGCAGCGTGTTTGCCGCCGCCAATGATGGCACCGTGGTGCGCATCAACGCCCAGAACGGCCAGACCCTGTGGCGCAGCCGTGCTGAAGGCGACCTGACCGCGGGTGTCGGCAGCGATGGCAGCACCGTGGTGGTGGTGGCCGAGAAGGGCCGTATCCAGGCCTTCGATGCCGCCTCCGGCAAGCCGACCTGGAGCGCTCAGGCACCCAGCGAAGTACTGTCGGCTCCGGCCGTGGGCGAGGGCCTGGTGGTCATTCGCAGCATCGACAACCGCGTGACCGCGTATGATGCCGACAATGGCAGCCAGCGCTGGATGGTCCAGCGCAACGTGCCGTCGCTGACCCTGCGCAATGCGCCGGGCATCGTGATCGGTTCGCAGACCGCTTTCGTGGCCCTGCCGGGTGGCCGTCTGTCGGCCCTGGCACTGAACAACGGCGGTCCGCGCTGGGAAGTGCCGGTGGGCGATCCGCGCGGTACCACCGAACTGGAACGCATCTCCGACGTGTCGGGCGTGCCGGCACTGGGTTCGCGTGATATCTGTGCGGTGTCGTACCAGGGGCGTATCGGTTGCTTCGATTTGCTCAACGGCAATGTGCGCTGGATCAAGGAGTTTTCCAGCGATGTCGGCGTCAATCTGGATGACGCCTACGTCTATGCGGCCGATGTCAATGGTGCCGTCACCGAGTTCGCACGCGATACCGGTGCCGTCATCTGGCGCAACGACCGCCTGAAGAATCGCCAGCTGTCCAGCCCGATCGCAGTGGGCAAGGCGGTGGCGGTGGCTGACTTCCAGGGTTATATTCACTTCCTGTCGCGGGAAGATGGTGCCTTCGTGGCCCGTCTGGCTACCGACGGCAGTGCTGTCCAGGCGCCTCCGGTTTCGACCGGTTCGTCTGTCGTTTTCCAAACCAAATCAGGAACCGTGGTCTCCGTCGTCGCTGAATAAGTGACGAACGACCCCCAAGAAAAGAAATGAAACCGGTAATTGCACTTGTAGGCCGTCCCAACGTCGGCAAATCGACGTTGTTCAACAGGCTCACCCGCAGCCGCGATGCGCTGGTGGCGGACCTGCCCGGCCTGACGCGCGATCGTCACTACGGCGAAGGCCGGGTCGGCGAACGTCCGTTCCTGGTGATCGATACCGGTGGCTTCGAACCCGTCGCCAAGGACGGGATCATGTATGAGATGGCCAAGCAGACCAAGCAGGCAGTGGTCGAGGCCGACATCGTGGTGTTCATCGTCGACGGCCGCCAGGGATTGACGCCGCACGACAAGACCATCACCGACTTCCTGCGCAAGTGCGGCCGTTCCGTGCTGCTGGTGGTCAACAAGTCCGAAGGCATGAAGTACACCTCGGTCACCGCCGACTTCTATGAGCTGGGTATGGGCGATCCTTACGTGATCTCCGCTGCCCACGGTGATGGTGTGGCCGACCTGGTGGAGGAAGCCCTGGATCAGGTCGACGCCCAGCGCGCCCAGGAGCCGGAAGCCGAAGAGCCGGCCGTGCGCGGTACCAAGATCGCCATCGTCGGCCGTCCCAACGTGGGCAAGTCGACTTTGGTCAATACCCTGCTGGGCGAAGAGCGCGTGATCGCCTTCGACATGCCGGGCACGACCCGTGATTCCATCGAGATTCCCTTCGAACGCGAAGGCCGTCATTACACCCTGATCGACACCGCCGGTATCCGCCGCCGTGGCAAGGTCTTCGAGGCCATCGAGAAGTTTTCCGTGGTCAAGACCCTGAAATCGATTTCGGACGCCAACGTCGTGCTGCTGCTGCTGGATGCGCAGCAGGATATTTCCGAGCAGGATGCCCACATCGCCGGTTTCGTGCTGGAGTCGGGCAGGGCGCTGGTGGTGGGTGTGAACAAATGGGATGGCATGGAAAGCGACCAGCGCAACCAGATCAAGATGGATCTGGAGCGCAAACTGAATTTCCTTTCCTTCGCCAAATTCCACTTCATTTCAGCCCTGAAGTCGACCGGCATCGGTCCGCTGATGAAGTCCATCGACTCTGCCTATGCTGCCGCCATGGCCAAGCTGAGCACCCCGCGCCTCACACGCGCGCTGGAAGAGGCACTGGAACACCAGCAACCGCGCCGCAAGGGTTCGATTCGCCCCAAGCTGCGCTATGCTCACCAGGGTGGCCAGAATCCGCCGGTGGTGGTGATCCACGGCAATGCACTGGAAGCCATCGACGACAACTACAAACGTTATCTGGAAAAGCACTTCAGGGAAACTTTCTCTCTGGTGGGCACTCCACTGCGTATCGAGTTCAGGTCGGGCAAGAATCCTTTCATCCGGCAGGAAAAATAATCGTAAATCCTGCTATTCGATCAATGTTTTTGGCGTTGGAGCGAAAATCGTTTAAATTGAATAGCATAAAGTTGGTCAAGCACTTGATTTTCCTTGAAGTGCCTCCAAGTCCTAATCACAACAACACCGTGGAGCTGCCATGAGCAACAAAGGGCAATTGTTACAAGACCCATTCCTGAACGCATTGAGAAAAGAGCACGTTCCCGTCTCTATCTATCTGGTCAACGGCATCAAGCTGCAAGGCCATGTGGAGTCTTTCGATCAATACGTGGTCCTGCTGCGCAACACCGTTACGCAAATGGTTTACAAACACGCCATCTCTACCGTCGTGCCTGCACGTGCGGTCAACCTCAGTCTCGAATCCTCGTCCGACGAATAATGGTCTACCTGGCCGGCTTGACGCCGTGGGCATTTTGACATGCGTGCCGCGTTAGTCGGCCTGGACTTCGGCAAGAACGATTTCGCCGCTAGTCTGGATGAGCTCTTCCTGTTGGCAAAATCGGCTGGCGCGGAACCGGTGATCACCATCACCGGACGCCGTGCCAGTCCGGATGCCGCTCTCTTCGTTGGTACCGGCAAGGCACAAGAAGTCGCTGATGCCGTCGCCGACCTCCAGCTCGAACTGGTCATTTTCAATCACGCTCTTTCACCGGCCCAGCAACGCAACCTGGAGCGGGTGCTGAAGGTGCGTGTGCTCGACCGTACCAGCCTGATCCTCGACATCTTCGCCCAACGGGCCAAGAGCCACGAGGGCAAGGTGCAGGTCGAACTGGCCCAGCTGCAGCACCTGGCGACCCGCCTCATTCGTGGCTGGACTCACTTGGAGCGCCAAAAGGGCGGTATCGGCCTGCGCGGTCCCGGTGAAACCCAGCTGGAAACCGACCGCCGCCTGCTGGGCGAGCGCGTCAAGGCGCTGCGTGCGGTGCTGGCCAAGCTGCGCCGGCAACATGCCACACAGCGCCGTGCACGCGGACGCAGTGAAACGTTCTCCGTTTCGCTGGTGGGCTATACCAACGCTGGCAAGTCGACCATCTTCAATTCCGTGGCCAAGGCCGGCGTGTATGCCGCCAACCAGCTTTTCGCCACGCTGGACACGACTTCCCGTCGCGTCTACCTGGGCGAGGTCGGGCACGTGGTGATCTCCGACACCGTGGGTTTCATCCGCGAACTGCCTCACCAGCTGGTCGAGGCATTCCGGGCCACCCTGGAAGAGACCATCCACGCCGACTTGTTGCTGCATGTGGTGGATGCCGCCAGCCCGGTGCGCATGGAGCAGATCGAGCAGGTCAACCTGGTCCTGAAGGAAATCGGTGCCGACCACGTGCCGCAGATCCTGGTCTGGAACAAGATCGACGCCGCCGGTCTGGAACCGGCGGTCGAGTATGACGAGTATGGTAAAATCCAGCGGGTTTTCGTCAGTGCCAAGTCTGGTGCTGGCCTGGATCTGCTGCGCGAGGCGATCGCCGCTTCGCTCAAGGCCGCCTTGGAGGCCAGGGGTCGCAGCCGTTCCCAGCCAGTCGATTCCGAAGACATGCACGCTTGAGCCGTTCGAGGGGACGGTTCGTTGCACGTTCCTGGCGCGCATTCCTCCTAGATTCTCTTAATCCATCACTTCAGCCGGAACGCAAACGCATGCTTGTGTCTTTATTCAGGAAAATCGGTGTCAAGTTTTCGTTGAACGACCCCCAATGGGGACGTGGTTCGCAAAACGACAACCGCGAGAATCAGAATAACGGAAGTAACGGCGACAAACGGCCCGAAAAACCGTCCGGCAACAACGACGGCCCGCCTGACCTCGACCAGCTCTGGCGCGACTTCAACCAGCGCATCGCCGGCCTCCTGGGCCGCAAGGGCGGTGGCGGTTCCGACGGCGGCAACGGTGGCGGCGGCTTCAATCGTGGCGACGTCAAGGGCGCCGGCATCGGCGTGGGCGTGATCGCCGTGATCGTGGCTTTCCTCTGGCTGGCCAGCGGCTTCTTCATCGTGCAGGAAGGCCAGACTGCCGTGGTCACCACCTTTGGCCGCTACAGCCACACCACGCTGCCAGGCTTCAACTGGCGCTGGCCGTATCCGATTCAGGGCCATGAGATCGTCAACATGTCGCAGGTTCGTACCGCCGAGATTGGCTATCGCGGCAACGTGCGCAACAAGCAGTTGAAGGAATCCCTGATGCTGACTGATGATGAAAACATCATCGACATCCAGTTTGCCGTTCAGTACAAGCTCAAGAATGCCGCCGAATGGCTGTTCAACAACCGTGACCCGGATGATTCCGTGCGCCAGGTTGCCGAAACGGCCATCCGTGAAATCGTCGGCCGCAGCAAGATGGACTTCGTCCTCTACGAAGGCCGTGAAAAGGTGGCGCTCGACGTGAGCCAGCGCATGCAGCAGATCCTGGATCGCTACAAGTCCGGCGTGCAGATCACCAACGTCACCATGCAGGGCGTGCAACCGCCTGAACAGGTGCAAGCCGCCTTCGACGACGCCGTCAAGGCCGGCCAGGACCGCGAACGCCTCAAGAACGAAGGCCAGGCCTATGCCAACGACGTGATCCCGCGCGCCTCCGGTGCCGCCTCGCGCCTGCTGGAAGAAGCCGAAGCCTACCGTTCACGCGTGACCGCCAATGCCGAAGGTGATGCCTCGCGCTTCACCCAGGTGCAGGAAGCCTATGCCAAGGCTCCGGCCGTCACCCGCGACCGCATGTACCTGGAAACCATGCAGCAGATCTTCGCCAATACCACCAAGGTCATGGTCGATGCCAAGAATGGCAGCAACCTGCTGTACCTGCCGCTGGACAAGCTGATCCAGCAAAGTGCCAGCGACGCGGCCCCGGCTGGCGGCAAGGCCCCGGCATCGTCGACCGTACAGCCCTCGGCGGGCGCGGCGTCCACCACTTCGACTGCAGGAAACGACACTGTGTATTCTTCCGAGCTGATGCGAGATTCGAGAAACCGCGATCCCCGTGATGCGCGTGATAGGGAGGTGCGCTGATGGGCCGCCTCGTCACTTCCGTCATCGTCGCCGTCGTGGCGATCTGGCTGGCTTCGTCCACCATCTTCGTGGTCGACCAGCGTTCCTCGGCCATCGTCTTTGCCCTGGGTGAAGTCAAGCAGGTCATCAGCGAACCCGGCCTGCACTTCAAGCTGCCGCCGCCGTTCCAGAACGTGATGTACCTGGACAAGCGCATCCAGACCCTGGATACCCCTGACGCCGACCGCTTCATCACCGCCGAAAAGATGAACGTGCTGGTCGATGCCTACGTCAAGTGGCGCATCGTCGATCCTCGCCTGTACTTCGTCAGCTTTGGTGCCGACGAACGCCGCACGCAAGATCGCCTGTCGCAGATCGTCAAGGCTGCGCTGAATGATGAAATCACCAAGCGCACCGTGCGCGAAGTGATCTCCAGCCAGCGCAACAACGTCATGGATGCCATCCAGGCCCGCGTGGCCAATGAAGCCAAGCAGATCGGCGTGGAAGTCATCGACGTGCGCCTGCGCCGTGTGGACTACGTGGACCAGATCAACAACTCGGTGTTCGAACGCATGAAGTCCGAGCGCGTGCGGGTTGCCAATGAGCTGCGCTCCACCGGTGCGGCCGAATCCGAAAAGATCCGCGCCGACGCCGATCGCCAGCGCGTGGTGATCCTGGCCGAAGCCTATCGCGAATCCGAAAAGATCCGTGGTGCCGGCGACGCCAAGGCGTCCCAGATCTACGCTCAGGCCTTCGGCCAGAACCCGGACTTCTACAAGTTCTATCGCAGCCTCGAAGCCTACCGTGCCAGCTTCAAGAACCGTCATGACGTGATGGTGGTGGATCCGAGCTCGGAGTTCTTCAAGTACTTCAAGGGAGTCGGCGGCGGCAATACCAGCGCTGCGAAGAAGTAAAAATCTGCTTATCAGGCGATAATGTGAACAGTTCTGCGCCGCCGCGTATTTCCGGCGGGCAGGGCAAACCGGATGGATGCCGCTGGTAAAGGGCATCTTTCCTTTTTTGGTCGGACACAATGTGCCGGGGTGCAATTTTCCCGGTGTGCAAGAAGAGGGGCGGCAGGCATTCCCGGACCGCCCCGATTGTTCGTCTGGGCGGCTGCTTCTGATCTGGCTGTCCGAACCACGCAAGTACGCAAACCGTTTTTTTCTGCTTTGACTTTTGTTTATGCCTAACTGGCTTCTTCCCGAAAACATCGCCGATGTCTTGCCCTCCGAAGCGCGCAAGATCGAGGAACTGCGCCGCCGTCTGCTCGACAATTTCCGCCTCTATGGCTATGAAATGGTCATGCCGCCGTTGCTGGAGTATCTCGAATCGCTGCTCACCGGTGCCGGCCAGGATACCGACCTGCGCACCTTCAAGCTGGTCGACCAGCTCTCCGGCCGCACCCTGGGCGTACGCGCCGACATGACCACGCAAGTGGCGCGCATCGACGCCCACCTGCTCAATCGCGCCTCGGTCACCCGCCTGTGCTATGCCGGCAGCGTCCTGCATACACGCCCGACGGGCTTGCATGCTACCCGCGAACCGATCCAGATCGGTGCCGAGATCTATGGCCACGCCGGTATCGAAGCCGACGCCGAGATCCAGGAACTGGCCCTCAATTCGCTGGCCCTGGCCGGCATGCGCACCATCCGCCTGGACCTGTGCCACGTCGGCGTGCTGCGCGCCATCATCGCCAACGATGCGGGTGCCAAGCGTGATGAAGCCCAGCTCTTCGGGCTGCTGCAGGCCAAGGATGTGCCGGGTTTGAAGGAAATTACCGCCTCCTATCAGGAAGGCACGCGCGCAGCCTTGCTGGCGCTCCCCAACCTGTACGGCGACATTTCCGTCATCGCGCGCGCGCGCATCACCTTGCCGGCGCTGCCCGGCATCGGCCAGGCGCTCGACGAGCTGCAGGCCGTAGTGGAACTGGCAGCCGGCCATGAAGGGGCGGCTGTCACTATCGATCTGGCCGACCTGCGCGGCTATCATTACCACAGCGGCGTGATGTTCTCTGCCTATGTGCCGGGCCTGCCCAATGCGGTGGTGCGCGGCGGCCGCTACGACCATGTGGGTGAAGCCTTCGGCCGTGCGCGGCCGGCCACCGGCTTCTCCCTGGACCTGCGTGAACTGGCACGACTGATGCCGGGCGCAGAACGAAAACGCGCCATCCTCGCCCCTTGGGGCAGGGACGCCGGTCTGCGTGAGAAAATAGCGCAATTGCGGCAAGCGGGAGAGATCGTGATCCAAAGCCTTCCCGGCCACGAACACGATCAGGACGAATTCGATTGCGATCGCGCACTCGATTTCAGCAACGGAAACTGGATTATCAAAAACTTGGGTTGAGTCATGTTACAGAACAGCAATGCAAAGAATGTCGTCGTCATCGGTACGCAATGGGGCGACGAAGGTAAGGGCAAGATCGTCGATTGGCTGACCGATCACGCCCAAGGCGTGGTGCGTTTCCAGGGCGGCCACAATGCCGGCCACACGCTGGTCATCGGCGGCAAGAAGACTGCGCTGCAACTGATTCCCTCGGGCATCATGCGCGAAGGCGTGGCTTGCTACATCGGTAACGGCGTGGTGCTGTCGGTGCCCGACCTGCTGCGCGAAATCGACAAGCTCGAAGCCGCCGGCGTGGAAGTCTGCTCGCGCCTGAAGGTGTCGGACGCCTGTCCGCTGATCCTGCCGTATCACGTGGCGCTGGACGTGGCGCGTGAAGCGGCCCGTGGCGTGGACAAGATCGGCACCACCGGCAAGGGCATCGGCCCGGCCTACGAAGACAAGGTGGCCCGTCGCGCCATCCGCGTGGCTGACCTGCTGAACGAAAAGCGCTTTGCCGAAAAGCTGCTGGCCAACCTGGACTACCACAACTTCGTCCTGACCCACTACCTGAAGACCCAGCCGGTGGACTACCAGAAGACCCTGGACGATGCCCTGGCCAACGTGCCGCGCATCAAGCCCATGGTCACCGACGTCTCCAGCGACCTGTACGCCATCCACAAGGCCGGCGGCAAGATCCTGTTCGAAGGCGCGCAAGGCAGCCTGCTGGACGTGGACCATGGCACCTATCCGTTCGTCACCTCCAGCAACTGCGTGGCCGGCAATGCCGCCGCCGGTGCGGGCGTGGGTCCGGGCATGTTGCACTACATCATGGGCATCACCAAGGCCTACACCACCCGCGTCGGTTCGGGCCCGTTCCCGGCTGAGCTGCCGACGGACGTCGGCACCGGCAAGCACCTGGCGTCGGTCGGTCATGAATTCGGTACCGTCACCGGCCGTGCGCGCCGTTGCGGCTGGTTCGATGCCGCCTTGCTGAAGCGCTCGGTGCAGATCAACGGTGTCTCCGGCATGTGCCTGACCAAGCTGGACGTGCTCGATGGCCTGGAGTCGCTGAAGCTGTGCACCGGCTACAAGCTCAACGGCAAGACCGTGGACATCTTCCCGGTCGGCGCTGAAGAAGCCGCTGCCTGCGAGCCGATCTACGAAGAAATGCCCGGCTGGTCCGAGACCACCGTCGGCGCCAAGACGCTGGACGCTCTGCCGGCCAACGCCCGCGCTTACATCAAGCGCATCGAGGAACTGGTGGGCGTGCCCATCGACATGATCTCCACCGGCCCGGACCGCGAAGAGACCATCGTCCTGCGCCATCCGTTCAAGTAATTCACCACGCAATCGCCCGCAAGGGCACAAGGCACTACGAAGCAATCAACAATATGAAGATCTCTGACGACAAAGACCTCTGGGTCTCCTGGGACGATTACAACCGCCTGATCGAACGACTGGCATTGAAGGTCTACGAATCCGGCTACCAGTTCGACCAGGTGCTGTGCCTGGCGCGCGGCGGCCTGCGCCCGGGTGACGTGATGTCGCGCATTTTCGATGTCCCGCTGGCCATTCTCTCGACCAGCTCCTACCGGGAAGCTGCCGGCACCATCCGCAGCTCCCTGGACATCGCCAAGTACATCACCATCACCAAGGGAACCCTGGGTGGCCGCATCCTGCTGGTGGACGACCTGGTCGATTCCGGCGTCACCCTGCAGAAGGTGATGGTCCACCTGAAGGAACATTACCCGTCCGTCACCGAGATCAAGAGTGCCGTCCTTTGGTGGAAGGCCTGCTCGGTCGTGGAACCCGATTTCCACATCGACTACCTGCCGACCAACCCCTGGATTCACCAGCCGTTCGAAGAATATGACGGCCTGGGCCCGCATCAGCTGGCGGCCTGGATCAAGAAGGGTGCCTGATCGTTCGCTTTGGTTTGAATGAAGCTGATGTCAGACGTGAAAAGAGCTTGCCGCGGCAAGCTCTTTTTTTCGTCTGTTGATGACCGGTGCAACGCTTCAGGACCACGGAATGATCTTGCGTTCCTTGAAGGTGTCGAAGAGTTGATAGAACATCTGCTCCGTCTCCACATACTCGTGAAAGCCCAGGCGTCGGGCCTTGCTGCCATCGCCGAACATGTCGTAGTCCCACGAGAACACGAAGTCGGCAAATTCCCATGCCGACAGTGAAGCATAAGGATGCTGCTTCAAGCCGTGTGCTGTGACGATCCTTTCCCACAACGGCGCCTTGTCCGCCATTACCTCGGCCAGTTTAAGCGGCAGCGGCGTGCCCACTTCCATGCCGAAATAACGGGCGATCTTCGGCCACATCTCGCTCCAGCGGAACAGGTCGCCATTGCCGATGTTGAAGGCCTGGTTGGCAGCCGCTTCGGTGGTGGCGGCCCATACGGTGCCCTTGGCCAGCAGGCGGGCATCAGTCATTTCGACCAGCTTGTCGTAGGCCCCCGGTTTGCCGGGAAAGCGCAGCGGCAGCCCCAGCGCCTTGCTCATGCAGGCATACAGCGCAATGGCCAGCGCCAGGTTCATCGGATTGCCCAGGGCAGCGCCGCCCACGACCGCCGGACGCGGTGCCGACCAGCTCCAGCAGCGGCCTGACTCGACGCGCCGCTGTTCCAGCCAGCGCTGCTGGTCGAACATGAACTCGGGCGGCATGAACTGCGCATCGCTTTCGCGCGCCGGCGTCTTGAACGGGCCAAGATGGCCGCCATAGACTTTGTATCCCTGCATCAGGCTGATATGGCGCAAGCCGGGCGCGTGGGCTTCCACCGTCTGCACCGTGTTCTGCAGCATGGCCAGGTTGGGGGCCACCAGTTCGCTCCAGCTGGGGCGATGCTGATAGGCCGCATAGAACACGTGGGTGACGTGTTCCAGCGGGGCTAGCTGGCGTCTGGCATCGCTGGCATCGAGCATATCCACGGAAACGTGGCGCAGTCGGTCCTGCTTGCGGTGCTCGCCACCACGGCGCGACAGGCCGATGACCTCCCACTGCGGCAGGGACAGCAGATGCGCGATCAGCTGGCTGCCGATTACGCCGTGGGCTCCCACTACCAGGGCGGTTTGGCGCTGCGGCCGGGAGGTGCTAGAGGTCTGGGTCATGGCGGGCTCCGTCAATCAGATGGGGGTGGTCCGTTCGGTGCGGGCCAGGGTGGCCGGTCGTGCATCCATCTTCCAGCTCACCAGGGCCACGGCAATCCCCGCCAGCGGCAGCAGCGCCGCCACGTAAGGCACCGCATGCAGGCCCGGCCCATGATCGATGGTCACGCCACCCAGCCAGGCACCCGCCGCATTGCCCAGGTTGAAGGCCGCGATATTGGCCGAGGAGGCCAGGTTGGGCGCACCGGTCGCCTTTTCCAGCACGCGCATTTGCAGCGGCGGCACGGTGGCGAAGGCCGCCATGCCCATCAGGCCCACGCCGATGATGGCGGCGATCTTGTTTTCATTGGTGAGCCCGAACAGCACCAGTACCACCGCCAGCAGCACCAGGCTGCCCAGCAGGGTGGCCATGAGCTTGCGGTCGGCCAGCTTGCCGCCGGCCAGGTTGCCGATCACCAGTCCCAGGCCGAACAGCAGCAGGATGGGCGAGACCGCGGACGCCGGGAAACCGCTGATATCAGTCAGGATCGGGGCGATGTAGGTGAAGGCCGCGAACACGCCGCCAAAGCCCAGCACCGTCATCAACAGACCCAGCATGACCTGCGGACGCATCAGCACCCGGACTTCCTTGCCGAAGTCGGCTTCTTCACCGCCTTGCGAGCGCGGCACCAGCACGGCGGTCGCAGCCAGCGCGATCACGCCGATGACGGTGACGGCCCAGAAGGTGGCGCGCCAGCCATAACTCTGGCCCAGCCAGGTGCCGAAGGGCACGCCCAGCACGTTGGCCACCGTCAGGCCGGTGAACATCAGGGCGATGGCCGAGGCCTGCTTTTCCTTGGGCACCAGGCTGGTGGCCACCACCGAACCGACACCGAAGAAGGCGCCATGGGCGAAGGAGGCCACCACGCGCCCGATCATCAGCGTGGCATAGCCCGGCGCGATGGCGCAGGCCAGGTTGCCGATGACGAAGACCACCATCAAGGCGATCAGCAAGGTCTTGCGCGGCAGGCGTCCGGTGGTGGCCGTGACCAGCGGGGCGCCCACGAACACGCCCAGCGCATAACCGGTTACCAGCAGACCGGCCGAAGAGAGGCTCACGCCCAGATTGTTCGCCACCTCGGGCAGCAGACCCATGATGACGAACTCGGTAGTCCCGATGGCGAATGCGCTGATGGTCAGCGCCCAAAGTGCAATTGGCATGGCAATCCTTCCAGAATGAGGAGTAATGAGGGTTTCCGGCTGCCGAACCCGAAATGGAGTCGCAGCGATGTGAAGGATTGTGCGCGCAGTCTTTGTTGAGAAAAATGCCGTTACAATCAAAGAATATTTGATCCGGAGTCAACAATGAGTATTCAGTCCGAGGAATTGCGCACCTTCGTCGCGGTCGTTGAGGCCGGCACGCTCTCGGCTGCGGCCGAAGTGCTGGAGCAGACCACCTCCGGGGTGAGCCGCGCGCTGTCGCGGCTGGAGGAGAAGCTGGGCGCGAGCCTGCTGACCCGCACCACGCGCCGCATGGAGCTGACCGAAGAGGGCGAGGCCTTCCTCGAGCAGGCGCGCGCCATCCTGGCCGCCATGGAGCAGGCCGAAGACACGGTGCGCATGCGCACGCGCAAGCCGGTCGGGAAGTTGCGCGTGGATGCGGCCGTGCCTTTCATGCTGCACTGTGTGGTGCCGCATGTGGGCGCTTTCCGCGCGGCCTATCCGGAGATCGAACTGGAGCTGACCACCAACGACCGCTTCATCGACCTGGTCGAGCAGCGCGCCGACATCGCCATCCGCATCGGCGAGCTGCAGGATTCCACCCTGCATGCGCGGCCGCTGAGTTCAGCGCGCCTGAACATCGTCGCCAGTCCCGATTACCTGGCCCGCTCCGGCGCGCCGGAGTCGGTAGAAGCGCTGGAACAGCACCAGTTGATCGGCTTTTCTCAGCCCGACAGCCTCAATCACTGGCCGCTGCGCCACACCGCAGGAGACCGCTACCAGGTGCGTCCGGCGATTCGCGCCTCCAGCGGCGAGACCATTCGTCACCTGGCGCTGCAGGGGCAGGGCATTGCCTGCCTGTCCGACTTCATGACCGCGGCCGACCTGGCGGCAGGCCGCCTGGTGCGCCTGCTGGATCATTACGATAGCGGCTTCCGTCAAAAGATCTCGGCGGTGTACTACCACAACACCCAGCTATCGCGCCGCATCAGCTGTTTTCTGGATTTTTTGCAATGCAAGCTGTAAATCGGAAACGTTTTGCCGTTATTCCAGTCTGAGCGCCAGCACTGCCGCAAGGGGGAAGGATCCTGTGGCTGTCATCACGACTAGATTGATCCGGAGAGAACAAGATGAAGCAAACGGAAAACGCCATGGCCACAGGCCGTCCATCGATCGCGGCGATGTGCCGCGCACCGCTGCAAGGGCTGCTGCTGGCCGGGGCGGCCTTGCTCAGCCTCGGCACGGCCACGGCGCTCACCGCACCGGCTGCGCATGCGGCCAATGCCAGCGTGCTGTCCTTTTCGCCGCAGGGCGAAGTGCAGCGCATCCGCCAGGTGCGGGCGCGCTTCTCGGAATCGATGGTCAAGTTCGGCGACCCCAAGGCGGCCTCGCCCTTCGATGCCGATTGCGCCATCAGCGGCACGGCACGCTGGGCCGATGACAAGAACTGGGTCTACGACTTCGAACGCGACCTGCCACCCGGTACCCGCTGCAGTTTCAATTTGCGTGCGGATGCCCGCTCCGTCGCCGGCAACACGATCAGCGGCAAGACGCGCTTCCAGTTCAGTACCGGCGGCCCGGCGGTGAGCCGCGTCGAACCCTACAGCGGCGCACAGATTGCGGAAGACCAGGCCTTCATCCTGTTCCAGAACGGGCCGGCCACCGAGGCTACGGTTCGCGACCACTTGTATTGCGAAGCCGAAGGCATCAACGAGCGCATTCCCACCAAGGCCGTCGGCGACGCTGATCGCAAGGCCTTGCTGCAGCAGTTCGCCAAGGGCTCGGACCCGGCGTCGGTCACCATCGTGCAGTGCCAGCAGCGCCTGCCCAACGAGGCGCACGTGAAGCTGGTCTGGGATCGCGGCATTGCCGCTGCCAATGCGCCTGCCATCGTGACCTCCAAGCCGCAGGTCTTCAATTTCCAGGTGCGCAGCGAATTCGCCGCCAGCCTCTCGTGCCAGCGCGAGAACGCCAACGCTGCCTGCTCGCCCATCCTGCCGGTCACCTTGTCGTTCTCGGCCCCGGTGCCGCGCAAGCTGGCCGAGCAGGTGGTCATGAATGCCACCACCGGCAAGATCAAGCCCACGCTGGAAGGCGACAAGGACGAAGCCGTGCGTGAGCTGCGCTTCAAGCCGCCGTTCCCGGAGAAGTCCGACTTCACCATCAGCCTGCCTTCCGGCTTCAAGGATGAAGATGGGCGCACCCTGGCCAATGCAGGGGCCTTCCCGCTGAAATCGGCGCTGGCGGATTTCCCGCCGCTGGCCAAATTCCCGGCCGCCCCCTTTGGCATCATCGAGCTCAACGCTGATCCCACACTGCCGGTCACACTGCGCCGCGTGGAAGCCGGGCTGCTGGTGCGTGGCAAGGACGGCCGCGCCATGCCCGGCCAGGTCGCCGACCTGAAGGTCGATGGCGACAAGGCCGTCATCGCCTGGCTCACGCGCCTGAACAAGTATCACGAGAAGTGGGGCGATCCGAAGAAGGTGGATACGCGCAGCGTCAGCCTGCTGGCCAAGGAACCCGGTGCGAAGAAACTCGATCTGCCTGCACAGAAGGAAGCCAAGGATGGCGAATGGCCCTTTGAAGTGATCGGCATTCCCCTGAAAGATCCGGGCTTCTACGTGGTCGAACTGGAATCCCAGAAGCTGGGCGCGTCGCTGCTGGGCAAGCCGCAGCCGATGTATGTGCGCACCAGCGCGCTGGTGACCAACCTGTCGGTGCACGTCAAGCTGGGCCGCGCCAATGGCGCCGTCTGGGTAACCCGGCTGGACGATGCCAAACCGGTAGCCGATGCCGAGATCCGCGTCTCCAATTGCGACGGCACCCAGCTCTGGCAGGGCAAGACCAACGCCAGCGGCGTGGCCATGATGCCGGTGCTGGAAGATGCCTGCGTCAACCGCGGCTACAGCGCGGAGAACGCCGACAAGATCAGCGGCCTCTTCGTGAGCGCGCGCAAGACCGACGAGAAGGGCCGCCAGGACATGGCCTTTGCGCTGACCTCGTGGAATGAAGGCATCGAATCCTGGCGCTTCAATTTGCCGACCGACATGGACAAGTCGGCCACCACCCGCGCCACTACCATCTTCGACCGCACCCTGTTCCGTGCCGGCGAGACGGTCTCGATGAAGCACGTGATCCGCACCGAGACCATGCAAGGCTTCGGCCTCATGCGCAAGGAAGACCTGCCTACGCGGGTGCGCATCAGCCATCTCGGCAGCGGCCAGCAATACCAGTTCGCGCTGAACTGGCGTGGCAACAAGAGCGCCGAGACCAGCTTCACCCTGCCCAAGGAAGCCAAGCTGGGCAGCTACGAGGTCGTGCTCGACCAGGGCACAGTCGATCCCGCTGCCAGCAGCAATGCCAATGGCCAATCCGATGACGGCGACAATGAAGCAGGCTATGGCCGAGGCACCTATGTGACCGGCAGCTTCCGCGTCGAGGAATTCCGCCTGCCCCTGATGCAGGGACGTATTACGCCGCCCAAGGGTGCGCAAGTGGCCATCAAGGAACTGCCGCTGGATCTGCAGCTGAACTACATCAATGGCGGTGCGGCTGCCAACCAGGCGGTGCAGGTGTCGTCGCTGTTGCGGTCACGTTCGGTCAACATTGCGGGTTACGACGGTTTCTCCTTCGATGCGCCACGTAATGACGAGGACAGCAATGCCGACGACCAGAAGATCGTCGCCGACAAACTCGCCGTCACGCTCGACAAGAACGGTGCCGGCCGCGCCGTCATCGGCAAGCTGCCCGCGCTGCAGCGCCCGCAGGAACTGCTCACCGAGATGACCTACAGCGATCCCAATGGCGAAGTGCAGACCATCTCCAACGTCACGCCCTTGTGGCCGTCGGCGGTGGTGGTGGGCCTGCGCACCGGCAACTGGGTCTCGGTGAAGAAGAAGCTCACGCTGACCGCCGTCACCCTCAATACCGCAGGCCAGCCGCAGGCCGGTGTGCCGGTAGAAATTCGTGGCCTGGCCCGCAAGACCAATTCGCACCGCAAGCGCATGGTCGGTGGCTTCTACGCTTATGAAAACGACGAGAGCAAGCAGGACCTCGGCAAGCTTTGCTCCGGCAAGAGCGACCAGCACGGCATGTTCACCTGCGATACCGAATTGTCCGAAGCGGGCAATGTGGAGCTGATTGCCAGCGCCAAGGATGGCAATGGCAATGCGGCTGCCGCCCGTTCCTCGGTGTGGGTCACCGGACGCGGCGAAGTCTGGTTCGATGGCGAGAACCAGGACCGCATCGACATCCTTCCCGAGAAAAAGAATTACCAGCCCGGCGAGACCGCCAACTTCCAGGTCCGCATGCCGTTCCGCTACGCTACCGCGCTGGTCGCGGTGGAGCGTGAAGGCGTGATCGATACGCGCGTGGTGCAGCTGTCCGGCCAGGACCCCACCATCAGCGTGCCGATGAAGGCCGAGTATGGCCCCAACGTGTATGTGTCGGTGTTGGCCGTGCGCGGCCGCATGCGCGAGGTGCCGTGGTATTCCTTCTTCATCTGGGGCTGGAAGGAACCGATCAACTGGTGGCATGAATTCCGCGAATACCAGGGACCGGGTCCCATCGTCGATCTCTCCAAACCGGCCTGGAAATTCGGCATCGCCGAAGTCAACGTCGGTGATGCGGGCCATCGTCTGCAAGTGGCCGTCAGCACCGACAAGCCGGCGTATCCCATCCGCGCCACGGCCAAGGTCCAAGTGCAAGTGAAACTGCCCAACGGCAAGCCCGCCGCAGGTGGTGAATTCGCCTTGGCCGCCGTCGATGAAGCACTGCTGGAACTGCAACCCAATGGCAGCTGGGATGTGCTGCGCGCCATGCTGCAACGTCGCAGCTACGGCGTCGAAACATCAACGGCCCAGATGCAGGTGGTTGGCAAGCGCCACTACGGCAAGAAGGCCACGCCCGCTGGCGGGGGCGGTGGCCGTGCGCCCACGCGTGAACTGTTCGATACCTTGCTGGTATGGAAGCCCAATGTCACGCTGGATGCAGACGGCAGGGCACAGCTGGATGTGCCGCTCAATGATGCGCTGACTTCCTTCCGTATCGTCGCCATCGCCGAGAATGGCATCAGCGATTTCGGCACCGGCAGCATCAGCATTCGCTCCACGCAGGATGTGCAGGTCATCTCCGGCCTGCCGCCGCTGGTGCGCGAGGGCGACAACTTCAACGGCAGCGTCACCGTACGCAATACCACCACGCACGATATGACGATCAAGGTCGCCGCGCGTGCGCAAGGTGGTACTACGGCGAGCACGCTGACTCTGCCGGAACGTGAGGTGAAGATCGCAGCCGGACAGTCTGCCGAAGTCATGTGGCCGGTGCAGACGCCGGAAGGCATCAACCAGCTGGCCTGGGAAATCAGCGCCCAGGAGCAGGCCGGACAGAAAGCGCGAGACGCCATGAAGTTCACCCAGCGCGTCGTCCCGGCCGTGCCGGTCACGGTGCAGCAGGCCACGCTGTTCCAGCTGGACAAGAGTGCCGCCATCAACGTCGCGCGACCTGCCGACAGCCTGCCGGGACGCGGTGGCCTGGCGCTCTCGCTCAAGCCCAGCCTGGCCGGTGGCAGCGATGCGCTCACGCGTTACTTCGTCAACTATCCCTTCGCCTGCCTGGAGCAGAAGACGTCCAAGGCCATCGGCCTGCGCGATGAAGCGGCATGGCAGAAGATCGTGGCCGACCTGCCGACCTATCTGGATGGCGATGGCCTGGCGTATTACTTCCCGCCCAGCGACAGTGGCGCGCGCCGCGGCAGCGATACGCTCACGGCCTATCTGCTGGCTGCCACCAACGAAGCCGGCTATGCCATCCCGCAAGCCAGCCGCGACAAGATGCTGGATGGCCTCGCGGCCTTCGTGGAGGGCAAGGTGATGCGCGATTTCTGGTCGCCGCAAAAGGATCTGGACGTGCGCAAGCTGGCCGCCCTGGAAGCGCTGTCGCGCTACAACCGTGTGCAACCCGCGATGCTGGGTTCGATCCAGATCAATCCCAACGTCTGGCCCACCTCGGGCCTGCTGGACTGGATCGGCATCCTGCAGCGCGTCTCTGTCATCCCCGAGCGCGACAAGAAGCTGGAGCAGGCAGACCAGATCCTGCGTGCCCGCCTGAACTTCCAGGGCACGCGCATGGGCTTCTCCAATGAAGAAGGCGATTACTGGTGGTGGCTCATGAGCAGCGCCGATGCCAATGCCAACCGCCTGATCCTGCTGGAGCTGAACAACCCTGCCTGGCGCGAGGACATGCCGCGCCTGATCGCCGGTGCCATCGGCCGCCAGCAGCGCGGTCACTGGAGTACCACCACGGCAAACGTCTGGGGCAGCCTGGCGCTGGAGAAATTCGCTCGCAAGTTTGAATCCGAACCTGTTACCGGCACCACCCGTGCCACGCTGGAGCAGAACGGCACCAGCACCGCCACCCAGAGCCTGGCCTGGAGCGGTGCCGCCAACGGCGGCAAGCTGCAGCTGCCCTGGCCGGAAGGCAGTGCGCAGGGTGGCAGCGTGCGCCTGACGCAAGAGGGCAACGGCAAGCCTTGGGTGACCTTGCAGAGCCTGGCAGCAGTCCCCTTGAAGCAGCCTTTTGCTGCCGGCTATCGCATCACCCGCAAGGTCGAGGCCATCGAGCAGAAGCAGTCCGGTGTATATACACGCGGCGACGTGCTGCGCGTGACGCTGGACATCGACGCGCAAGCCGAGATGACCTGGGTCGTGGTCAGCGATCCGGTGCCGGGCGGTGCGACCCTGCTGGGTTCCGGCCTGGGCCGCGACTCGGCCATTGCGCAGGGCAAGCAGGAGGCCCCGCGTGACCGTGGCATGGGTTGGCTGGCCTATGAAGAGCGTAGCTTCGAAGCCTATCGCGCGTATTACGAGGCCATGCCCAAGGGCCGCACCAGCATCAGCTACACGGTGCGCCTGAACAATGCGGGTGAATTCAACCTGCCGCCCACACGCGTGGAAGCGATGTATGCGCCGGAAATGTTCGGTGAAGTCCCCAATGGCAAGCTGGTCGTGAAGGCATCGCAGTGATGCGCTTGACCGCATGCACCCTCCGGCCCGGCGCGCTGGTTTCGATCAGCGCGCTGGTGCTGGCTCTGCTGATGCCCACCGCAGCCAGTGCCGTGCCATCGTTCAACGAAGTACAGCGCGACTTCCTGCCCTCGGAAGCCAGCCTGCTGGACCGCAATGGCGAGCTGTTGCAGCGCATGCGCGTGAACATGGACGAGCGCAAATTGTCCTGGGTCAAACTGGATGACGTATCCCCGGCGCTGCGGCATGCCCTGGTGGCCTCCGAGGACCGGCGTTTCTACCAACACAGCGGCATCGACTGGAGCGCTGTAGCTGCCTCGGCCTGGGGCAACCTGTGGAATACGAAGACACGCGGTGCCTCCACCATCACGATGCAACTGGCGGGTTTGATCTATGACGATCTGCGTCGCAAGTCCGGTGCGCGTTCGCTCACGCAGAAAGTGTCGCAGGCGTGGATTGCACAATCGCTGGAGCGGAACTGGCGCAAGGACCAGATCCTGGAAGCCTATCTCAACCTGGTAGCCTTCCGGGGCGAGCTGGTAGGCGTGCATGCGCTGTCGCGCGTGATGTTCGGCAAGCATCCGAGCGGACTCGACCAGGGCGAGGCGGCCATCGCGGTCGCGTTGATCCGTGCGCCCAATGCGACGCCGCGCCGCGTGACCGAACGCGCTTGCGCCATCCTCAAGGAAGAGGGCGCGAGCGAGCAGTGCAGCGGCATGGATGGCCGCACCGAGCTGGCGTTGGCGCGCGTGTCGGCCAAGCGTGATTTGCCGGGGACGAGTGATTCACCGCAGCTTGCGCCGCATCTGGCCCGCAAGCTGTTGAATGCGCCCGGACAGCAATTGCGGTCCACGCTGGATGCGCCCTTGCAGCGCTTTGCCACGCAAGCCCTGCGTCATCAACTGGCCGGACTGGCCGAGCGCAACATCGAGGATGGTGCCGTCATCGTCATCGACAACGCCACTGGCGAGGTACTGGCCTGGGTCGGTTCCAGCGGCCCGCTGTCGGCGGCGGCCAATGTGGATGGGGTGGTGGCGCAGCGGCAGGCGGGCTCGACGCTCAAGCCTTTCCTCTACGAACTGGCCATCGAAAAGAAATGGCTGACGGCCGCGTCCCTGCTGGATGATTCCCCGGTCAACCTGGCCACCTCGGCCGGGCTCTACATTCCGCAAAACTACGACAAGCAATACAAGGGACTGGTGAGCCTGCGCACGTCGCTGGGTTCCTCGCTCAATATCCCTGCGGTGCGCACGCTGGTGATGGTGACGCCCGAGCGCTTCTTCCGGCGCTTGCAGGCGCTGGGTTTCAACCTGCGCGAGAGCGGTGATTATTACGGCTACAGCCTCGCGCTGGGCAGCGCCGACGTCACGCTGGCCAACCTGGCCAATGCTTATCGCGTGCTGGCGAATCAGGGCCGCTACACGCCCTTGCGCACGCGGCTCGATGAAGCGCGCACGCCAGCGCGCGCCACGCAGGTGATGGATGCCGATGCGGCCTACATTGTCGGCGACATCCTCTCCGACCGCAGTGCGCGCGCGCGGACCTTCGGTCTGGAGAATGCGCTGTCCACCCGCATCTGGACGGCGGTCAAGACCGGTACTTCAAAGGATATGCGCGACAACTGGTGTGTCGGCTATTCCTCGCGTTATACCGTAGGGGTATGGGTCGGAAACGCTTCTGGCGCGCCGATGTGGGACGTGTCCGGCGTGACCGGTGCGGCACCGGTGTGGCAGGAGGTCATGCAATATCTGCATGAACGAGGCCGCAGCGGCGCACGCGATGCGCGCAACGGCCCGCCCGCAAAACCGGCCGGCGTGCAAGCGCAGATGATCCGTTACGAGCAGGATGTGGAAGCAGCGCGCACCGAATATTTTTTACCGGGCACCGGCCAGGCCGAGATCCGCCTGGCGCATGCGCGCGATATTCGTCCGGCCATCACTTATCCCACTACAGGCATGCTCGCTGCGCTGGACCCCGATATCCCGCCTGCGCGCCAGCGCATCCGCTTCCGCGCCCAGGGCGCGCCAATCGGCAGCCGCTGGGTGCTGGATGGGAAGATGATGCCGCTGGAGGTCATGCAGGCGGGCAGGGTACAGGCGCAGAAGGTGGCGGCCAACTTCACGGCCGCTGGGGAAGAAGCCCTGGACTTCGACTGGATGCCCTGGCCCGGCAAGCATGTGCTGGTGCTGCAGGACAAGCAGGGCAAGGCGCTCGACAGCGTGCGCTTCGAGGTCCGGGGTGCGGTAGTGCGCAATGAACCCAAGACAGGCGGGACGGCACGCAAATAAAGCGCACGGCGGCATCTTGCAAAGATGGCAGCAGGCGCATTTTTAGCGCTTGCTGCCGCGCTTGCCGGTCTGCAGCAGTTCGCGCATTGCCTGCAAAGGCAGTTCGCGGCTGCGGCCTCGGCGCAGCACCAGCGAAAACTGCGACTGGTAGCCAAACTCGGACGGCAGCAAGACTTTCAATCGTCCTTGCTCCACCCATGACTGCGCATAGTGCTCCGGCAGATAGCCGATATAGCGGCCCGAGAGAATCAGGATCAACTGCGCTTCCATGCTTTCCACCGTGGCCACGCTGCGCTTGAAACCGTGCCGGCTCAGCTCGGTCTGGCTCCAGTAACTGCGGCTGACCACGCTCATTTCCGAGACGGCCGAGGCGCGCAGGTTGCGCTGCTGGAAGCAGGGGTGCCGGTCGCTGCAATACAGCCACTGCTGCTCGCGGTAGAGCGGCTGATAGATCAGGCCATTGGCCTTGGCGGGGAAGAAGCCCACCGCGATGTCGAGGTCATTGTCCAGCACGCCCTTTTGCAGTTCATAGGGGCTACGAATGAGCAGGTTCAGGTGCATGCCCGGAAACTTGCTGGAAAACATCCCGATCGCCTCCGCCATGGGCAGGGAAGGATCGGTGACCGTCGTATCGAGCACGCCTATCTTCAGCGTACCGCCCAGTTCGCCCTTGAGCGACTGGGTATAGCGCTCGAAACTGTCTACCTCACCCAAGACGCGCAGCGTTTCCGACAGCAGCAGTTCCCCCTTGTCAGTGAGCGCGAAACCACCTCGTCCACGCCGGCAGACGGTAAAGCCGACATCGCTCTCCAGCTGGGCCATGTAGGTGCTGATGGCCGAGGTCGTCAGGTTCAGCTCCTGCTGGGCCCGGGCAAATCCCTGGTGGCGGACCACTGCGGCGAATATGCGCAGCAACTTGAAATCGATGCCTGGGGTCATGGATAAATCGTCTTTGCGTGGAGGAGGGCGCGCGTTCAGTGCCCGCAATAAGTTTCGAATTCTAACAACTTATTATTTGATTACAGCTATCTTTTGATAACTATCGGCCATTGTATATTCGCTTCGTCGCAGCCTGCTGTTGCTGCCAGAACAAGGGTGATACGCAATGTCCAAAGTCTTCCACCAGCCCCAAAGCGGCAACGACATGCCGCGCTTTGCCGGCCGTTCGACCATGATGCGTCTGCCTGCGATGGACAGCGCCGAGGGCCTCGATGCGGCCTTCATCGGCGTGCCGCTCGATATCGGCACCTCCCTGCGCGCCGGGACCCGCTTCGGTCCGCGCCAGATCCGTGCGGAATCGGTGATGATCCGCCCCTACAACATGGCCACCGGTGCCGCGCCCTTCGATTCCCTGTCGGTGGCCGACATCGGCGACGTCGCCATCAATACCTACAACCTGCTCGAATCGGTCCGCGTCATCGAAGAAGCGTATGACGGCCTGTTGGCGCATCCTGTCATCCCGCTTACGCTGGGCGGCGACCACACCATCACCTTGCCTATCCTGCGCGCCATTGCACGCAAGCACGGCCCGGTGGGCCTGGTGCACGTCGATGCCCATACCGACACCAACGACGACATGTTTGGCGAGAAGATCGCCCACGGCACCACCTTCCGCCGCGCCGTGGAAGAGGGCTTGCTCGATTGCAAGCGGGTGGTGCAGATCGGCCAGCGCGCGCAAGGCTACGCCAGCGGCGATTTCCAATGGGGCGTGGACCAAGGTTTCCGCCTGGTACAGGCCGAGCAATGCTGGCATCGCTCGCTGGCGCCGCTGATGGAAGAAGTACGCGCCCAGATCGGCGCCGGTCCGGTCTACCTGAGCTTCGACATCGACGGCATCGACCCGGCCTGGGCACCCGGCACCGGTACCCCCGAAGTGGGCGGGCTGACTTCCATCCAGGCCCTGGAAATCGTGCGTGGCTGCCGTGGCATGAACCTCGTGGGCTGTGATCTGGTGGAGGTCTCGCCTCCCTATGACGTGAGCGGCAATACCTCGCAGCTGGGCGCGAACCTGCTCTACGAAATGCTGTGTGTGCTGCCCGGCGTGACCTACCGCTGAGCCCCGCCATGGAGCTGAAGATCTTTCGCAGCGGCTGGGGCATGCAAGAACCCTGGAGCCGCTGCGTGGCCGAACTGCGCGAGGCCGGCTGCACTGGCCTGGAAGCCCGCCTGCCGATGGCGCTGCAGGAGCGGCGCGCATTGCGCGACCGCCTGCAGGCCGAGGCGCTGGATTACATCGCCATCGTCTTCAGCGGAGTGGACGTCGTTCCGCGCCAGGCCGACCGGCCAGAAGTGCATTTGCAGCACCTGGCGCGCGCCTTCGACGCGGCTGCGGAACTGCAGCCCCGTTTCGTGAACCTGCTGGCCGGCAACGACCGCTGGCCCCTGGCGGAACAAGTCGATTTCCTGGGACGGGCGCAGGCCCTGGCCGATGATGCGGGCGTGCCTTGCAGCTTCGAAACCCATCGCGCCAGTTCGCTCTACAGTCCCTGGATCACGCTGGACATCGTGCGCCAGCTGCCCCGGCTGCGCTACACCGCCGACATCAGCCACTGGGTGGTGGTCTGCGAGCGTTTGCTGGATGACCCGCTGGATGACCTCACGCCCTTCCTTGAGCGTGTACACCATGTGCAGGCGCGCGTGGGCTATGCGCAGGGGCCGCAGGTCCCCGATCCGGCCGCACCCGAATACGCGCCCGAGCTGGCGTTTCACCAGCGCATCTGGGAGACGATCTGGTCTTTCCAGCACGCCAGCGGCTATGCCATCAGCACGCTCACGCCGGAGTTCGGTCCGGACGGCTACCTGCATCTGCTGCCCTATACCCGCAGCCCCGTGGCTGACTTGTGGCAGCTCAATCGTTGGATGGCGCAGCAGGAGCGCGCGCATTTCGCACGCTGGTCGCAGCAGCACGGCATCGGCTCTTCGTCATCAACGCAGTCGTCTTCTACCGCAGGAGTTTGAACATGCATACCGGACAGCGCAATTTCACGGCCTTGCCCGTGATCGATATCAGCGGCCTGTATGGTGACGCGCCGACACGGCGCCAGGCCGTTGCCGACCAGCTGGGTGCGGCGGCGCGCGAGGTCGGATTTTTCTACATCACCGGCCACGGGATCGATCCGCAGCTGATCGCCGGCCTGCGCGAAGCCAGCCGCGCGCTGTTCGCGCAGCCGATGCCATGGAAGATGCGCTATTACATCGGCGACGCCTGGGGCCACAAGGGCTATGTGCCCGAGGGCGAAGAGGTCTATTCCAAGGGCCGGCCCGATCACAAGGAAGCCTTCGACATCGGCTTCGAGGTGCCGGATGATCATCCGCTGGTGCTGGCCGGCACACCCCTGATCGGCAACAACAAATGGCCCGAGCTGCCGGGTTTCAAGGCGGCCGTGTCCCGCTATTACGAGGCGGTGTTCGCGCTTGGCCGCACCTTGTTCCGTGGCTTTGCGCTGGCGCTGGGCCAGCCCGAGGATGCCTTCGAGTCCCTGGTGACCTGTCCGCCCTCGAAGCTGCGCCTGATTCATTATCCGGTCGACCTGGAAGCGGTCGATGCGCCCGGCATCGGTGCCCACACGGATTACGAATGCTTCACCCTGCTGCTGGCCGATCAGCCCGGCCTGGAAGTGATGAACGACCAGGGCGCCTGGATCGACGCGCCACCCTGTTCGGTGGCCGGCGAGGAAGCTTTCGTCATCAATATCGGCGACATGCTCGAAGTGATGACGGCGGGCGCCTTTCCCGCCACTTCGCACCGCGTGCGCAAGGTGCAGCAGGAACGCTATTCCTTCCCGCTGTTTTTCGCCTGCGACTATCACACGCGCATCCGCCCCTTGCCGCAATTTGCCAGCGGATCTGAAGACGCGACCCGTTACGGTGAGCTGTCCATCGGAGAACACATGTATTCGCAGGCTCAGCAGACCTATACCTACCTCAAGCGCAAGGTGGAAGCAGGCGAGTTGGCGATGTCTGCGGACGCATTGAAGCCCGGCAGTTTTGGTTATACCCGGTCCAGGACGACGGCCGGCGGTTGAGTTCTCGCCCGTTTTCTTTTCTTTTTTTTCAGCCCGCTCACAGAAGGAGTCCAGCGCCATGACCCACCCCCTCCGCCGCATTTCGTTCAAGCGCAACCTGCTCACGCTGGCCCTGTCAGCCATGCTGCCGGTGGCAGCGTTCGCACAGACCCTGGCCCCCGGCCAGCTCAAGGTCGGCATGGAAATCACCTACCCCCCTTTTGAATCCTGGCAGGGCGACAAGGTCGTCGGTTTCGATCCGGACATCGCCGAGATGCTGGGCCGGGAATTGAAGCTCAAGCCTTCCTTCATCGATACCAAGTTCCCCAGCCTGATCCTGGGCCTCGGCGGTGGTCAGTTCGATGCGATCATTTCCGGCATGTACATCACGCCCGAGCGCACTGCCCAGGCTGATGCCATTGCCTACGGCAAGACCGGTGCGGCCATCATGGTGGCCAAGGATGGCGGCGTCATGCCCAAGAGCGAAAACGACCTGTGTGGCCTCAAGGTCGGCCTGCAAGCAGGGACCAGCTGGGTCAACGCCTTGAAGAAACTCTCGGCCGAATATTGTGTGCCCCAGGGCAAGCCGGCCGTGGCCGTGAGCGAATTCCCGACCGCGCCGGAAGCCTCGCAGGCCCTGCTGTCGAAGAACATCCAGGCTCAGATGGAAATCGCCGGTGCCGCCAAGATGCTGGCCGAGCGCAGCAAGGGCCGCATCGTCATCAGTTCGCCGGCACTGGTGTATCCGCAGACGCTGGGCATCTACGTCAAGAAGGGTAATACCGCCTTGTACCAGGCTTTGCAGAAAGCGCTGGCGGCAGGACAGGCCAGCGGGGAATACGCGGCCATCATCAAGAAATACGATCTTGAGCCCGTGGCGGTAGCAAAGTAACTTCGAAATTGAACCACCGGGAGCTCTCGCATGGCATTGGATTGGTCGTATTTTTGGTCCCTCTTTTCAATGGGGATCTTCTGGCGCGCGTGTCTCACGGTGGTCGAACTGGGTTCGCTGGTGTGGGTACTGGGCATGGTGCTGGGCTTCTTGCTGGCCTGCGCCCGCACCTCCGGCACGCGCTGGATCAACTGGGCCGCCGGGCTGTATATCTGGCTCTTTCGCAGCCTGCCGCTGCTGGTCGTGGTGGTGGTGGTCTTCAACCTGCCGCAAATTTTTCCGCTGACCCGTGCCGTTGTCGGTGATCCCTTCTTTGCCGGGCTGGTGGCCATGGTGCTGACCGAGGCGGCCTACATGGCGGAAATTCATCGCAGCGGCCTGCAGTCGGTTGCACGCGGACAGCGCGAAGCAGGGCGGGCACTGGCGTTGAGCCGCCTGGGCACGATGCGGTTGATCGTCATGCCGCAGGCCTTCCGCATTGCCTTGCCCACTCTCATCAACGAATACGTCACCATCATCAAGCTCACGTCGCTGGTGTCGGTGATCTCCTTGCCGGAGTTGCTGATGACGGGCCTGCGCCTGTATTCGCAGAATTTCCTGGTGATGGAAACCCTGCTTGGCGTGGCCGTGTATTACGTGCTGCTGGTGACTCTCTTCAGCACGCTGCTGGGCTGGCTGGAGCGGCGCCTGGATCTGCAGAAGCGCCATCCCGCAACCCTCAGTGAGGGCCAGTGCAGCGCCTTGCGCAGCCATCTCGGCAAACCGCCTGTCGCACCGGCAGTGCCCCAGGCGGCGGGGCAGCCGAGTGCACTGGAGCTGATCGGCATCCATAAAGCCTATGGTGCGCATGAGGTGCTCATGGGCGTGAACCTGAGCGTGAGGGCGGGCGAGGTGGTGTCCATCATCGGTCCTTCGGGCTCCGGCAAGACGTCGCTGATCCGCACCATCAATGCGCTGGAGAAGATCGACCAGGGTGAAATCATCCTTTTCGGCGAAGGCTATATCAGCGCCAACGCCTCGCTGGAGTCCAGCCTGGTACGCAATGGCATCGGCCGTATCGGCATGGTGTTCCAGGGTTTCAACCTGTTTCCGCACCTGAGCGTACTGGACAACGTGCTGCTGGCACCGCGCTACCACCGCCAGCCGGGCGAGCCGGCGCTGCGCCAGACCCGGGCCCTGCAATTGCTCGACAAGGTGGGCCTGCTGGCGCACCAGCACAAATACCCGCACCAGCTTTCCGGCGGGCAGCAGCAACGGGTGGCCATTGCCCGCGCGCTGGCCATGTCGCCTGACGTGATGCTGTTTGACGAACCGACCTCGGCACTGGACCCTGAACTGGTTGGCGAGGTCTTGAAGGTTATCCAGGAATTGGCGCAGGAGGGCATGACGATGGTGATCGTCACCCACGAGATGGACTTTGCGCTGACCATCTCCGACCGCGTGCTGTTCATGGAAAACGGCCGCGTGCAACTGGATGCTTCGCCCCGGCAGATCCGGGAGGCCACCGCAACCGACGCCGCTACCCTGCGCGTGCGCCGCTTCATGGGATTGGATGCCTGAGATGACCACGACCCCCGATGAACTGATCCTGCGCCGCGACCTGGCGGCCGCTTACCGGCTGGCCGCGCTGTTCGGCTGGGATGACACGCTCTACACGCACTTTTCGGTGCGGCTGCCGCGTGCGGACAACGCGGCCCCCGAGGAGGACCGTTTCCTCATCAATCCTTTCGGGCTGATGTTCGATGAAGTGCGTGCCAGCGACCTGCTGGTGGTAGATCTGCAGGGCCGCGTGGTATCGGGCAAGTCCGACTACAACGTCGCCGGATTCACCATCCACAGTGCCGTGCACATGGCGCGCGAGGATGCCCACTGCGTACTGCATACCCACACGCTGCCCGGCATGGCCGTGGCGGCCTGCGAGCAGGGGCTGCTGCAGCTCAACCAGATCAGTACCGAGTTCCATCAGCGGGTCGGCGTACATGCCTATGAGGGCGTGGCCTTCGATCTGGATGAACGTACACGCATCCAGCAATCGCTGGGCAACAACATCGCCTTGCTGTTGCGCCACCATGGCCTCTTGTCAGTGGGGGCCACGGTGGCCGATGCGTTTGCGATCATGTTCTACCTCAATCGCGCGTGCGAGATCCAGATGGCGGCTGCGCAAATGGCCACAGTCGCCGGACCGGTCACCGAGATTGCGGCGCACTTGAGCCAGCACGCCTGCGAGCAGTTGCAAAGCGTCGAGCATGAGCGCCAGATCCTGTGGCAAGCCTGGCTGCGGCGCCTGGACCGACTCGATCCTTCCTACCGCGACTGAGGGCCACGCCATGCCGACCTTGTTGATTTGCAGCGCGACCGATGACCTCAGTGACCTGCACGCGGCGTTTCGTGAAGAGGCCGCGCGCCGCATGCCGGAGCTGCAAGTGCGGCTGTGGCCGGACCTGCCCGATCCGGACGATGTGGAGGCCGTTGCCGGCTGGTATCCGCCGGCCGGGGTCATCGAGCGCTTGCCCAATCTGCGCCTGATTTCTTCCATTGCAGCCGGAGTCGATCATGTGCTCGGCGCTGCGCGGGCTCACCCTCTTGTGCCGGTGTGCCGCATCGTCGATCCCGCGCTGGCCGCAGGCATGGCTGAATATGTACTGTGGGCCGTGCTGTATTACCACCGTGCGCTGGACCAGGCGCTGCAGCAGCAAGTGCAGCGTGTGTGGAAGATTCCGTCGCAAAAGCCTGCGTACCAGACCCATGTCGGCCTCATGGGGCTGGGTGCGCTGGGCAGCCATCTGGCCGGTGTGTTGCGCGATCAAGGCTTCACGGTCAGTGGCTGGTCGCGTTCGGCACATCACATCGAGGGCGTGAGGACCTATGCCGGTGATGATGCGCTTCATGCATTCCTGCAGGCACCCGATATCGTGGTCTGCCTCTTGCCGCTGACCGATGCCACCCGCAAGCTGCTGGGGCGCGACGTATTTGCGGCGATGAAGCCGGGCGCAGCGCTGGTACATTGCGGCCGGGGAGAGCATCTGGTGGAGGAGGACCTGCTGGAAGCACTGGATCGGCAGCATTTGCGCGGGGCCGTGCTGGATGTCTTTGCGCAGGAGCCATTGCCCGCATCCAACGCGCTGTGGTCACACCCGCGCGTGGTGGTCACGCCGCATATGGCGTCGAGTGCGCAGCCGGGGGTTATCGTCGGGCAGATTCTGGATAACTTGCAGCGGCTGCGCCGTGGAGAGGCTGCGTTGCATGAGGTTGATCGGAGCCGGGGATATTAGAAGAGGAGGGCGGTGCTGACATGGAATTGCGTATTTTGCTGGCGGACCTGTTTGGCTCGATAATACAGAGGCTACCGTACACTTTTACCAGACAGAGAGCGTCGAGTGCGTCTGAACCAACTGGAGCGCACCTTTTTGCATGGCGCGCAGAGAGTAGTCGATCATTTGATGTACTTACTGGATTGAAAGTCAAATGAAAAAACATGGGCTATTGATTGATCGATTTGAAAGCCTTGGGTTTAGGTTGCTTCCAGGGCAGAAGATTAATACGAGCGATATAAGTTATTTTGGTTGTGACGATGCCAGAGAGACGAATATCGAAGCATTTATAGCGGTTCGTTATCTTTCCCGGACTCAAAGATATGAATTTGACTTTGGCTTTGAGTCCCCCGATATTCGCTCATTTTTTCTGGGCCAGATGCCGAATTTGTCTCTTGAATTGAAGTCGGCTATCGAAAAGATGAATCAAGAGAGACCCTATTGCTGGTTCACTTTGCCCCTCATATGGCAATCAATAAACTATCGCTTGAACTTGAACACCAAGGAAGAAGACTTAACGAATCTGTGCGCAGGGGCGCTTAAATCATTCAAGGAAAACGTTTTATTGCCTGTCCGAACTGATAAAGATTTGCTCGATGTTTGCTTGTCAGATATCCCTCCTTTTGAATGGAAATCCAGTACAAGTTATTTTGCTCGTTTTTGTCAAATTGCATATCTGGCGTCGAATACAAATTCTGATTTTGACTTGGCGGAGCGACGAGTTTCAGAGCAGTATCGGTTTATGCAAGCCTCAGATCTTTATGGTGCCAAATTAAAAGCGGATTTTTTTACGAAATTGGTTGAGTTCATTCGGGAGTACAAGTAGTGCAAAAAGCAGGTTGAGCTACAGGCGCATCGGCGTAGGTAGGTACACGCTTGACCGCGATGCGACGCCGATGGAGTTGGAGATCATGCGACTCGACGGGCAACCCCTGCAAGCACCAGTTGAGACACTCACCGGCTCCTGCTCCAGTACCCGTAGTAAAACCGCTGACCAATGTTTCGGGTTCGCAGTTTTCTTCGTCTAATGCTGCGGCGATGACGTCTGCAATGAGCGCATTTTCTCAGACGACGGCGCTTTTTGTTAAGTCTGTTGCGGATTCGGCAGACAAAGGAGTCATTGGTAAGGCATGGGACGTAGTCAAGGGTGCTGCAATTGGCCTTGTTGAAAATGCAGCGGCTGATGCGCACGACATGCCAATGGGCGGACGAGGACGAGAGCTTGGTTTGGATATGCCAACACCAAGAGAGATGTGTGGAGGATGTGATTATAGACCTAGCCAAATTCTCCCGGCTCCAGCAAATGCTGAACAGGAATTAGGTCGTGATTTGGCGCCCATCGCATCGATAGTCATTAGCGGTATGCGAAGACCAAGTCTGTCTGGCCTGTCGTTCGGCCAGATGCGAACAGCATTGGAGACAGCACAGGAGGCGTACAAAGGTAGCACAGCTATCGGCCACGCACTTTCAAAACATGCCGGACGTAATCCACAGATCTGGGGACGAATGTCCGGGGCAATGAAAACATGGAATGCTCAGGCGATGACACACTTTAGAGAGATTGTTCGCGCACCTGGAGTAAATATATGAACAATTCTTTCGAAGTCGTGTTTGAAAAGGTGCCACCACAGAAGATTGGTGAGCTTGTTAGCGAGCTTCTATCTCATGCGGGCGAGACTGAATGTATCGAATTTTCCGAGGAAAACGCAGGGGGAGATAGTCGTGCGTTTACCCCAGATGAGCTGGCTGACAAGCTATCGACCGGGCCGGACTTGACGGCGATGATTCTTGTACGACGCTTCAACACAAGTGCTGCGATTATTGATCTTGTGCTGATGAGAGCGATCAAGTATGACAACATCATTGATCTGGAGATTAGCTTCGACATCGATGATGGGGGAAAATCAACGGAGATAATGCAAGCTTTGCATCAGTATGCATTGGGCATCGCAAGCTCGTTTTCGACGGGCGATGTGTACGGTGGAATGGAGCCTGCTAGGGATTGTGCGACCAGATACTTTACAAATTCCAAGTCTGGCCCACTCCCATTTAGCGAGGATTAGATTCGGCAAACAACTCAGTAAGTGGGCTTGATCCACAGGGAGCGTCGAGCGCGTTCTTGGATACTGGGAAGGCAGTTTGGAATACCGGGGTCAACGTTGTTGAAGGCAGTGTGAACCTTCTGAGTGGTGCCTTACCTGGCGGCCCAGATTACTACGCATTTGCCAACGGCGCTCGATTGGGCTATGACACGCCAGTGTTTGGGGAAACCCTTGAGTTGCTAATACCTTTGAAATTGGCGGGTGCCGGCACCACTGGGCGAAGGGCGTCAGCCGGAGTGGCCGAAGGCGAAGCAATGTTCGGCATGTGCTTCGTTGCAGGGACTTCGATTCAGACCCCGGCTGGTATCAGGAATATCGAGGATATCCAAGTAGGAGATGCTGTTTACTCCGCACAGCCAGGAACGAACCAGCTGACGCAGAAGCCTGTTGTCCGAGTATTCCATCGTTCCGATCGGCCGATCATTCGCGTGACGATATCTGATCGGGATCGCCGCTCGCAGGTCTTTGGCGTTACGCCGGAGCATCCGTTTTGGGTAATTGGAAAGGGCTGGATTCCTGCGCATCAGTTGCGGAACGGTGATGCACTACAGGGCATTGATCAAGAGGGATGGCATGTAATTGCTGTCGTCGATAGCGGCGAGCGAGCTGATACCTTCAACTTTGAAGTACAGGAGTTACACAACTAATTCGTTGGCCAGCAGGGTGTCTTAGTCCACAATCAATCAAGATTGAAAGGTGGCGAGAATCCGGCTGCGCGCGTGGTAGGGAAGCCCATAAGAACTATAAGAATGCGCTTGGTGATGATGGCTATGAGTTCAATAAAGCCTTGCCAGGCGGAAGTAGACCTGATGCTTTGAACTACACAAATAATACGGTTCGTGAGTTAGAGCCCGATAATCCTGATGCAATGAGGCAGGGATGGAGGCAGCTTGAAAAATATGCCTAGAGCTGGAAGAGTCGACCGGGCAACTTTGGAATAAAGTTTTGGATACCTATAGAAGATGATTGAAAAAACAAAATTCAAGAAAATATTCGGTGAGGTATTTTCCGGGTCTGGCTTTGCGAAAAAGGGCCAGAGGTGGTTCTTGCCTGGTAAAGACGCCATCGTGGTTGTTAACCTCCAGAAGTCCGATTTTGCTGAGAAATTTTATGTGAATATCGGTATCTGGTTAATAGCTCTAGGAGAATCTGAATTCCCCCCAGAGAATCATTGCCAAATTCAAGTGCGGCTTGGCAGTCTATTTGCCGAACATGTCTCGTTGATTGATAAGGCATGTAGCTTGGAGCTCGCCGAACAATCAGATATTGACGAACTTCTGACTATTTTGAGAGAGCGGTTAGTACCCTTCTGTCGGCTTTCACTGACCTTGGAGGGGTTGCGACAACACGCGGAAGCTAAGCTCTTTGTTGGCGCCTTGATCTTTAAACAGGCCAGGGATTTACTTGAAATAGCATAGCGATTGGGCCAGTTGTCGCCAAACAATGCTCCTAACGAC